>Ga0206125_10001733_pt1 | contig 24646 bp, 13 predicted proteins | sample Helgoland_Spring_4_FD_148598 | JGI IMG/M metagenome (GOLD analysis project Ga0206125, IMG submission 148598) | Pelagic subsurface seawater microbial communities from Kabeltonne, Helgoland, North Sea - Helgoland_Spring_Bloom_20160331_1 | ecosystem: Environmental > Aquatic > Marine > Epipelagic ... | reverse complement strand
TCACTTTGTATTTGTTTAACCATTTTATTTACACATTCAGTATTAAAAAATATCATATCTTCATCCATTTGAATGGCATATTTTGTAGAACATCGATTTATCATTGCATTTAGTGCGTCGTGCGGTAATTCATTTTTAATAATATTAATTACGCAATCATTATATTGACTTAATGCACTTTCCAATGCATATTTAAATTGTACATTATCTACTGAAAAAATATTTATAGTTGCTATCGGGTTGTTTCCCTTTTTAATGGTATAATTATTATCATATTTACTTGAACAAAACAAGTTTGTTCTTATATTATCTATAGTTGTATTCAGGTTATCTATGGTTACTCTACTATCATATAAATTTTTCTCTGAGAATTTACAAAATTTAATGTTAGGTAAATCCATAAAAATTTCATAATTATCACATACTAACACATTTGGTACAAAATTATAATGTGTAAATATATCTCTTATTTTGAAATAATCATCGGAATTAATTGTACATTCTTTAATGCATATAGTAATATAATATTCTTTACCGTTCGTATCATTAAAGTTTTCATATTTCATTTTTCTTAAATTATCATTTAGTTTGATAATAGCATATTCGTTATCGTTTGTTATTGGATCGGAATTGTCCATCGTTGAAAAATATAATACATCTGAAGTCCAAAAACAATACATACCATTACCTTTCTCTCTTATTAAACTATGATTAGTAACAGGATATGGTAATGGAATATTATTTTCTAACAATGTAAATCTGGATTTATTCGAATATTTGAATCCTGGATGATTTATTCCTATTTTAACTCTATAACAATTACCAGATTCATGTATAATGTCTTGTTTATTGATATTATAAAAATTTTCAAAGGAATTTGTAGGTTTTAATAATATTTGATCAAAATTTACTATTCTAGTATTCACTACGTCAGTTACCTTTCTAGTTTTCATAGCATTACATTGTGTTTCACTTAACGTTTCAAAATTAATTCCGTTTGAACTTGGTCCTGCAAATCCGCATCCGAACCCTGTTTTTTGATCTTTTTCATATGGAAATTTATTCATTGTTAAATAATTATCCAATGGTGACTTATATTCACGATTTTTTAATTCAGCAGTCAACCATAAAAATTCCTGAACAACATATTTGTCTAAAAATGGATATCTACCTTCAATACCATATGACCCTGCTACGTGTTCTTCTTTCATTAAATATGCTCTTTGAGCATTTCCGAAAAAATTTTTCCAAGGAAAAACACTTTCTAAATCATCCGGAAAATGCCCGCCAATTGTACTGTGATCAAAATATTTTACTCCGTTAAATCCATAGTCACTAAAAATTTCATCAGCACCACTACCTGATAAATAAATTTTTTCCCCGTGTTGTTTAGCAAGTGAACAAATATGCGAGCAACCAATACCGCCATTATCATCTGTTACAGTTTGACCCGTTTTTCTGAATTCAATTGTTTTTAATAATGTTTCTGCTGTGTTTTTGTTATAATTATCTTGTTTGATAAGTTCATTATATTTATCTTTCTCTCCATTATCAAAATTTAAATAATATTCTTCTGCGTTTTGTTTTAAAAAATCACGGGCTTTTAAAAAATCATCTCTTTCCAATTCTATTAAATTCGCATTATTTACAAGTTCTTTACGTTGAGCCATAACCGTTTTATCTTCCACATTAGATATACTGTATGCTGCGAACTCTATATTTTGCTTTGTTAATTCACATGCAATTGCACCACTATCATATCCTCCGCTCATTCCAATAAATACACCACATTTTGCATATTTTGTTCTTTTGTAGATTGATTGAGCGAACGCTTTATTCCAATCATCAAACGATGTTTTATGTTGGTTTAAGTCGAACGTATGTACTCTCATTTCGTTAATAATTTTGTTTGTACTTAAGTCTAATGTATATGTTTTGTTCGATAAAACCTGGTAGTTGTTTGTGAGCCCAATTCGGTCTAAACAAGATTTGTATGTAGATAATCCAAACTCGTCGCCATCAAAACCCATCCATAAAGGTCTTACACCAAATATATCAGTTGAAAATATCAAAATATTTTTAGTAAAATCAACTAATATAATTGCGAATTCTCCGTCTAATTTATTTATAAAATCCACGCCATATTTTTCATATAAAGGAACTAAACATTCTCCGTCGGATTTATAATCTCCAAATTCTTCAAAATTGTATATTTCGCCATTAAAAATACAAAAATTATATTCATCTTTGCTATAAAAGGGTTGGTCGGTAGGTGGCCCTGTCATACTTAATAATGTATGAACAAATGAGTAATTTTGTATACATTTTATGGAAGTTGAATCAGGTCCTCTTTTTTTTAAAAACTGCAAAACGAGTTCCATATCAAAGTCACCTAAATTTTTTGTAGTAAATAAAATTCCACACATATATATATTATACAAATTAATTTATATAATAATGGTTATGAATTTTTATATAATAATGGTTATGAATTTTTATATATTTTATATATTTTATATATAAAATATATAAAATATATATATGGATATTCAAGACTTTCAAGGAAAATCACCTTTGTTAACTAATTTTTACATCAAATTTCCTCATTTTAATTATCAACAATTTATTGATGATAATGAATTGCCTTTTAAAAATGAAGAAGAATGTATTCAATATATTTTAGACAATGAGGATGATTATAAATTGCAAGAAAAGGTGTTTCTACAAAAGCATAAGTTAATTAATTATTTTAATATTTTTGTAGGAATTTGTATCAATTATGGATATAGCGAGTTAATTAATTTTGATAAATATCATGTTCATAATCTGAAAAACGAAGATCTGCAAAATTATGATGATAAATTTACCTATGTATTAGTTGACGTGAACAATTTAAATGACGGCATTAACAATGAATATAAAAATAAAATCATTTTATATGTGAATAGTGATATAGATGATAAGTGTAAGTGTTTAATTGAAAAATATAATATTAAAAACTTTATTGTTAAAAATGCAGTATTAAAACATAGTTTATTAACTATGATTACAGATTATAAGGTAATTATGGAAGATAATGATTTTGATAAATGTTTTTATGAAATTTATAATTATAAAAAAAAATATGTATTAATTCCTGAAAAGGAATTTGAAGATATTTGCGAGGTTGATATTGAAATTTCAGTAAAAAGTGATGAAAGTACATTGAAACTAATGATTAATGGTTCGGAGTATGTCGAGAACATTGTTCCAAATGAATTAAATAAAATTCACATTCATTTACAAAACATTAATAAAATAGATGTAAAATATTTGTCTCAAGTGTCTTTTATATCATTTAAATATCGCAAAGAAAATGAGAAAATAGAACAATTATATCTTTCTGTAAATTTATACAAATACAAAGATGATAAACGAATTCACTCATGTCATAAATTAAATGATTATAAAGATATTTACAAACCTTGTTTTTTTTATGGAATAGCAAAAGAACAGGATATAGATGCTATTTTAAACCATAAAGGAAAAAAATATGTAATATTTAGTGGAGGTGATATTGATTTATTATACCATATCAATAAAAATACAGCATACACAAATACAAGATGGAATTTTTTAAAAAAACTACATAATTTGGATGAAATATATTATATACCTCGTTCTGAATTTATGATTAATGATATGAAATTATTAAATTATAAATATACATATTATCCCTTTTATGGAGATGCTTACTCTACATATGATATAAAACCTAAAGGTAATAAAATATACTTTTATACATATCCTGATTATCAGAAATATTTATATGGACATTCAGTTGTACAAGAAATAAAGAAACGAAAACCTGAATATGAATTTATACAATTAACACACAATAACGCTTATTTACAAAACAAGGAATTTTGTGATGCAAATAATATATCTACTTGTGAAAGTAATGATGAATTGATAAAGAAGTATCAACAATGTTTTATAGCAATACGCTTGACTAATCATGATGGAATAGCCAATTCCGTATTAGAGTTAGGTTCATTAGGTATTAAAACTATTTATAATGATAGTAATTGTCCTGCAGCATTAACGTATAATTCAATTGATGACGTAATTAATCATATTGAAAATGAGAAGAAAACTATAGGAACTATAGATGATAAATTCGTTGAAAATGTGAAAAAATTTATCACACCTGATGAAAATATATATTATACTAGTTTTTATGAGTAAACTATAATATATTGGAACAAATGATTTAATATATTATAATATATAGATCATACTTTTCTGAGTAAATTATTAAATACTTTATTCGATTAAATTTCTTCTTTTGAGTATTTCGCAATATCTTTCTGCTACCTTTTCATCTGTAAAATTATCTCGTATATATGCAAAACCTTGTTTTGCAATTTTAAAGCCCTCATCGGTTCCTAAATATTTATTGTAATGGTCTATATTTATTATTAATTTATTGTTTTCATCGATTAACATCGGCACATAATGAACATAAGGTATCAAATCTAGATCTGTTTGCAATATATCATTTGGTTCTATAAACGCCAGACATCCTGAAAGCATGATTTCCCATAATTTACATAAATGGAAGTCTAATGGAAAGTCACCAAAGCACATAAATGCTCCCATATATTTACTAAGAGTTCTTAAATAACGAATGCCTCTCTCTTCATCATATTTTGTATTTGTTCTATTATATATTTCATAAGGCATGATTTCAACAATATTTGAAAAATCTTCTCTTTGATCTAAATTAATTACTCTTTCTTGTAAATATGATTGTTCAATATTTTTTTTTAGAAAAGTAATAATCTTTCTATGTGAATATACCGAAGTTGAACCAGACATAAGTATTTTTCGTTCTCTATTAAAATAATTATCAAAATCTTGCAATTCAAATATTTTTTTGTTATTCGGATTATAAGAAAATGGTATAAATTCAGTTTTTTCCGCATATTTACTTTTAATGTTATTGAAATATTTTTGTGAAGATGTAATAATTAAATCTATATTTTCTATTATATTGCTATTATTCAATTTATGATGTTCTATATTTAACACATTATAATTATCAATATTTTTCAATGTATTCAACGCATGTGGGTCATATATTGAAAAAAATTGATATTTTGACTTGAAATTTTTCGCTTCTCCTCCCTCAAAACAATGAACAATAGAATTTTTATATTCTTTTTCAATTATTTTTAATAAACATGGTAAATCTTTTTTATGATATTCTTCTACAAATAATTCATTAAAATTATACTTAAAATTTTCTTCAAGATCATAATATTTTTTTGCTTGTTCGGGTGGTAATAATTCATAAAAATAAAGTAAATTGATATTATTTTTTTCTAAAATATGTTTCGCATTTTTTAGAAAATCATATTGACTTAACACTTCTTTTGAAACATTGTAATCAATGCAAGGTGGATGAAATATAATCAAATTCATATAATATAATATACTATATTATATTTTTCATAATATATTATATTATATTATATTCATATAATATATTATGAAAAAAATAATTTTTGCTTCCGGCGATTTTCCCCTATTTGGAGGAGCAGCTACAAATGTATATGCATTAACAAAATGGTTAAATAGCAAAGAAGATTTTAAAGCAATTACCGTTGTAAATTATAGTTTAGAATTATCCATAGATAAATTAGATCCTCATGGTACAGGATATGTGTATCATATTCAAGATTGGAAACAAGAAAACATTAAAAATGATATAATCAAATATTTGGATGGTGAACCTGACGCAATTTATATCAAAAAATGGATCGTTGGACATTATTTAAAACTACTTTTTCCTAATAGTAAATTTTTCTATATCTTATCAAGTGTAATTTCATCTGAATATGATTGGAAAAATAAAGATAAAACATCATTGTATACAGAAGAAATAATACCCAAATGTATAAGAGACTTAACGTTTACTGATAAAATTATTGCTAATAGTAAAATATCCCAGTCCATTTTATTGACTTTTAATAAAGATACAGATGTAAATATAGCATACACATCATTTATTATTAATAATGGAAAAAAACATTCATTTTTAGAATTAAACAATAATATTGATGAAAATTGGAAGAATAGAAAATATGATATAGGTTTTGCTTCGTCTTGTTGTAATCGTGATATAAAAAACATAAAACTATTTATTGATACTATTACAAACCAACGGTTTAATGATAAACAAAAATTAATAGTTGGTAAAAATTCGGAACAGTATAATAGTATTGAAAATTGTACTTGTTTTGATATTTTACATCATGATGATTTGATGGAACAAATTAAAAATACAAAATTAATAATAATTTCGTCACATTATGAATCATTATCAAATTTTATGATAGAAGCTATAAATAGTGGGTGTAATATATTAATTAGCAATACAATTGGTGGAAATGAATTTATAGTAGATGAATGTATTGCAAATACAGACTCTGATTTTTTAGAAAAAACAAGTATTTTATTAGAAAAACAAGTAAAATGTTTAAAAAATGATTTCACTTATAGTGAAGATAAATTAATGAATGATTTATTTTTGAAATAATAAAATATTGTTATATTATATAAATGTGTTTTAAAATAGTTTTATACATGAATTGTCACGCAAATGAAATTTTACATTATATGCGTCTACATGATAAATTTAAAGATTCAAAATTTATTATAATGAGTAGTTATGGTAGCATAAATCGTGCGAAAGAAATAGGTGATGATGGAGATTTAATTGTATTTAATGAATATAAGTCTGATATTGAAGAATGTGATATTTTTATCTATAATCCGATCAGTGAATTACAAGGGTTTTGGTATTATAAAAACATATTAAAATACTTAAAAAATGATGTTATTACAATTAAAATACCATATTATAGATCGGGAATTTATTTATATGGTTCACAAGATGGAAAAACACACGGTGGAGTACAAATATATAATAATTCCTTTGCGATTGGGTTATCAGGAATATTAATAGGAAATTTTTTCGCGAACAATGAACATAATATGGAAATGTTTGTCCAATTAATGAATAATATAACTGAAGAAAGAAAAGAATATATTAAGAAAAAAGTTGATGGAGATTTACAATTATTCAAAGAATTAAATGAACAAAAAAGTGATATAAACATGTTCGATTTTTTTCAAAATAATTATACAAAGTATCAACTTTTTCTAAATTATGATCATCCATCTAGTTTTTTTTTTAAAAATTTAGTAGAGCGTATGTTAGATATTTTTTTCAATATAAAAGTAGATTTTCCAATAAATAATGTTGATCTTCTTGCAACATATAGCCAACCTATCGTTGACGTCATTAAAACGGAACTAAATTTAACATTTAATACTGATAATGTAGTATTTCAGGATATAATTTTAAAACGCGATGATTATATTAGATTGTATTATTTAATGAATTATAACGATAAATATATTTATAGTAAAGACTACAAGAGTATATTAGACGAAAATAATATAGTTTACACATTATTATAAACAAAAATATAATTACTAATATAATTATATTTTTTTTAATTTTTCTCTAAGAAATCTATGATATTTTTACCTGTATTAAAATTAAATTGTGTATCTTTTATATTTGAATAGTTCTCTAATATATATAATAATTTAGAACTCCATTCTTTATTTGTATAAGATTTGCAAATTAAAAAGTCAGGAAAAACTTCATAAAACCCTATATTTTTAGTAATTAATGGTAAACATTTATAATAAATTGCTTCTCTAATTGTATTAGAATTCGCATCAAATAAAGAAGGGAATAATAATACTTTCGATTTACTCATATATTCTATACATTTAGTTTGTTCGCATAAACCAACACATTGTGTATTAGGTATATCTATAAACTTATCAAAATTACTACCAATTATCATTTTTGTATATTTATCAAATTTGGGATTTCTTAAAAAAATATCAATCAAAAATAAGTTATTTTTATCAACCCTGTCTAAACGACTGCATGCAATTACAATATCAAATTCTTTAGAATTATTAATAAAATTAGATTGTATATTGATACAACTTGTTGTATCCACTATTGAAGGATATATCTTATTTTGAAATGTAGGATAAATTTTATTAAAGATATCATACGATAATTTACTATTTATAACAATCTTATCACATAATGTATTACATTTTATTTCCTCTGGTATTTTAAAATCTATACTAAAATCCTTATTCAAAATATCCTCTGATGATTTACCAACATAATGACTAAAATGGTTTATACCTGAAACCAGATAAACTGTATAGCATTTGAATATTTCTTTACAAATATAAGGAGCTCTATAATTTTTCGCCAAACAATAGTTAGGTTCTACTTTCAAATACGATTTCACATCATTTCTAATTTTATTTTCGTCATATTTTTTGAAATTGTATAAAAAGACGCCTCCGATATTTTCTGGATCGTAATCTATATCTAATGTAGTATCAAAAAATACTCCGGTTGTATTATAACCATTTTGTCTTAAAAATTTTATTATTTGATAAGCATTTGTAGCAGCACCTCCATATCCTGGATATTGTGTACTACTAACAACAATATTTAATTTTGTTTTACATCCATTAAATGTACTCTCTATCTTACTATTACTATATGATTCAAAGAAGCTATTTTGTTGTATATATTTTATTTGTTTATAATAATTTGATATTTCGGTATGATTAACATTTTCTATACATTCAAAACCATTTTTTTTATATTTAGAACAATTTTCTCCAATTAAAAGTACATTTTGTTTATCTTTTAAAAAATTAATAGACATATCAACATTTTTTATTTTTCTTTCAAAATTAGAAACTATTAATCCATATTCATATTTTCTATTTTCGAAATCAGGATCATCTTCTATTTTTTTATTATAATATGGTACAAAACCAGAATAAAAAACATAAGTATCTAAATTATAAATATCTTTTAATATTTTTTGAGTTAATTTACTATTACAAAATACTTTATCTGATATTTTTATTTGGTCAAGAACAGCTACATTAATATATTTATTATGATCTTCTAAAGTTTTTAATTCATGATAATACTTATCTAAATTATTAGGATAAATTCCCCCAACACAATAATAAACAGGACAATTACAAATTTGTTTTAGGTCAATCTTTACAAAACTTTTTAATATAATTAAATCAGGATTAAAATCGACTATTTTATTTTCTAAATCTGATAAATCAATTATACAATAATTTTCATTTGATTCATATTTTTTGTTAGTTGAAGAATTAAAATTATAATAAACTGCAAAAGTATTATGTGTATCAGAATAAAAATTTTGTAATTCATTACAATTAGTAGCAGCTCCTCCATAACCTGGATAATCACCACAAATAAAAAGTATATTATTAAATTCAGAAATTAAATTAGTAAAATAGTCAATATTTTTATAAATAATATTTAAATTATTATTTGTTATTTTATCATCATCAAAAGAAGAAGTTAATATAATATTAATTATATCATCTACACAATCCCATTTTAAACCATAATCACTTAAATTATGTACTACTGGAATATTCATTGCTTCCATTTCTTGTACCATATTTGCATTTCCGTCATTTTTTGTTAATCTTAAACCTATAAAACATTGAGCATATATTTCTGGCATTTTTTCATTTGGTACATTCAATTCATTACTGTATATATATTCATATTCTGGTAATCTTTTTATTACTTCTTCATATATTTCTTTACCATATGATTCTTCACGATCTTTTCCAAATCCATTATAAATTAAAATTTTATTACCTAATTCAGGTACTGGTTTAAATATGTCGGTATTAACCAAAGTAAAATCAAATTTAATCGGATTTAATTTTTTATCGTTTAATCTTTTATATATATCGTCTGATATTGCAATATGATATACATTAATATCATTAATTTCAGATAAATGAATAATTCTTTCTACTTTATCAAATAATGCATCATTGCCCCCCCACATCAAATATTTATTACCTTTATGATTATTTATTTTATTAATATCATCCATATTATAAATACCAAAAAATAATGCATCATCAGTATCATTATTATATGTAACTAAATCATATTTTTTAAGAATTCTATCTTCAAAATGTTTTAAAGTATTTGAAATATATAATTGTTTAATACTTTTAATATCAAATATATTTTTTGTATTATTATTCATATTGTTAGTATCAATTATATTATCATCTACATTTGATATATTCTTAGATATTATATCAACATATGATAAATTTTTCTGAACCAATTTACTCAATACAATATGTTCTTTAATATTGAATTTTTTTATCAATTGAATTATTCGTAATCTTTGATATATTTTAATATTTGCATCATTGCCTCCCCATAAAATCCATTTTTTACCTTTATGATTTTGTAGTCTAGTAATATCACTTTTTTGATACATACCCCAAAATAATGTATTTTTTCTGTTATCAGAATATTCATTAAAAATTATATTTTTTAAAAATGTATTTCTGTTATCATTGAGTGCTTTAGATATATGTATTTGTTCTATTTTATTATCATCTAAATATTTTTTAATATTCATTATATAAATAATTTATATATTAATTATATAATGGTTTAATACATTTTTTTAATTAAAAAAATCTTTTAGTAAATTAATAATATAATCTTGTTCCTCTTGGGTAATTTCACCATAGCATGGTAAATTAAATATTGTGTTACAAACTCTTTCAGTAACTGGAAGAGATCCTAATGTACAATTTAAATATTGAAAACATTCTTGAGTATGTAATGGTGCTGGATAAAATATTGCTGCATTAACTTTATTATCTTGTAAATGTTGAACAATTGCATCTCTGATTTCTTTAGAGTTAACTAATAATGAGTATTGTGCCCAAGCACTCATTCTTTCTGCTTTTACAATTGGTAATCTTAAGCCTTTGGCTTCTAATTCTTTTAAATTTTCAGAATAATAATTTGCACAATTATTTCTTGCTTGAAGTGTATTATCAAAATATTGTAATTTTACATTTAAAATTGCTGCTTGAATAGTATCTAATCTACCATTCATTCCTATATATTTATGTTCAAATCTTTTAACACCTCCATGACTTTTTATAGCTTTCATTTTTATAGCTAAATCTTTATCATCAGTAAAACAAGCACCACCGTCTCCATAACATCCCAATGGTTTCGATGGGAAAAAACTAGTAGTCCCAATAGTCGTCATAGAACAACTTCTTCTTCCATTTAATGTTGCACCAAAACTTTGAGCACCATCTTCAATAACTGGTATATTATGTTTATTAGCAATTTCATTTATTCTATCTAGATCAGGTATTTGACCATATAAACTAACTACAATTATTGCTTTAGTTTTTGAAGTTATTTTTTCTTCGATTTTATTTATATCCATATTAAAAGTTTCATCTTCGATATCAACAAATACTGGTTTAGCATTAATTAAAGAAATTACTTCTGCGGTACTAATCCATGTATGTGCAACTGTAATAACTTCATCATCAACACCTACATCCAGTGCTAATAAAGCAATTTTTAATGCATCAGTTCCATTTGATACAGAAACGCAATATTTTGACCCGGCAAATTCTTCTAAAGCTGGTTCTAATGCTTTAATTTCAGGTCCATTTATGAAAATACCATGTTCTAATACTGTAGATATTGCAGTATCTATATCTTTTTTATGAGTTTTATATTCTCTTTTTGGATCAAACATTTGAATTGGATAAATCATTTATATATAATTTTATATAAAAAAAATTATTTATATAAACCAAATTATATAATTTTATATCTAGTTTTATATTTATATAATTTATATAAATATAAAATGACAAAACTAGGTTTAATAGGAGGCGGATATTGGGGTAAAAATTTAATTAGAGAGTTTAATAATATGGGTGCATTACATACTATATGTGATATTAACGAGGATGCTCTTAAAAATTATAATAATGTATATCCTAATATTAAAACAACAAACGACTGGAATTCAGTCTTAGAAAATCAAGAAATTGATAGCGTATGTATTGCTTTACCTGCAGAAATGCATTATTCATTTTCTAAAAAGTCATTACTAGCAGGTAAAGATGTTTATGTAGAAAAACCAATTACCTTAGATATTAAGGAGGCATCCGAATTAGTAGAAATTGCAAAAAAAAATAATAAAATTCTAATGGTTGGTCATTTATTACATTATCATCCATGTATTCAAAAAATTAAAGAAATGATAGCAGAAGGTAAAATTGGAAATGTAAAAAATATTGTAGCAAATAGACTTAGTTTAGGTATATTTAGAGTACAAGAAAATGTTTTGTGGTCTTTTGCTCCACATGATATTTCAGTAGTATTAAATTTATGTGGTGATAAATTACCCGTAAGTGTAAATTGTCAGGGATATGATCATATTACTAAAAATATACATGATATTACAAATTCTATATTAAAATATGACGATAAATATGTGAATATTAATGTAAATTGGTTAAATCCATATAAAGAACAAAAAATGTCTATAATTGGTGATAAAGGTATGTTATTATTTGATGATACGGTAAAAGAAGATAAACTAGTATATTTTCCTAAATATTTAGAATTTACATCAGATTTAAATAAATTACCATTGCCAATAAAAAATAATCAAGAAATTATAAAAGTCGATTTAAGTATATCGCCTTTATTAAAAGAATGTCAACATTTTATTGATTGTTGTCAAACTAGAAATAAACCAATTACAGATGGTGAAGAAGGATTAAGGGTATTAAAAGTATTAAATTATCTACAAAAAAGTTTAGAAATTAAAAAAGAAATAAATATAAATGAAGAAGAAATTGTTGAAAATAAAAAAAATTTTGTACATCCATCCGCTGTAGTAGATGATGGAGCTGATATAGGCGAAGGAACAAAAATATGGCATTATAGTCATATTTGTAAAGGAGCTAAAATTGGAAAAAATTGTAATATTGGACAAAATGTATTTATAGCAGGTGGAGCAGTAATTGGAAATAATTGTAAAATACAAAATAATGTAAGTATATATGCTGGTGTACAAGCTGAAGATTATGTATTTTTTGGTCCATCATGTGTTTTAACAAATGATATAAATCCAAGAGGAATGCATAGTAAAGGAGGAGAATATATTTGTACTAAATTAGAAACTGGTGTAACATTAGGTGCAAACTGTACAATAGTTTGTGGCAATACTTTAGGAAAACATAGTTTAATTGGTTCTGGTGCAGTAATTTGTAAGAATGTAGAACCATATAGTATTATGGTTGGTAATCCGGGTAACAAAATCGGCGAAATAGATGAAAAAGGTAATAGAACAATTTATGGTAATAAATAAATATATACCATATAATATTTTATCATTATAATGTAATATAACTATTATATGGTATATATTATAATTATAATGTAATATAACTATTATCTAAATTTTATTATTTTGAGGATTTTAGATAATAACTTAATTTATTATTCGAATGATTCGTATTTGAAACTCTTATACTACTAGTATTATTTTGTACATTAGATTCAATATAATAATCCAAAACATTTTTTGTTATTTGAGAAATATTATTATCAACTAATAATGAACCAGTATAGGTTAAGGAACCAACAGAAAACATTTTTCCATTTTTTTCAGTCTCATAATAAATCATATCGTTATTATGAGTAATATCATCAGATGGTGGTTTTCCTTTAGCAATTGTATACTGTTTGTCAATATACGACATATCAACTTCCCATCCAGATGCACCTTTATGGGTATATCCGAATTTAGAATTAAGGGTATCGGTACCAATTAAATTATTTTCAGTATTTACATCTGTAAATATCCAATGATTTAGATCAGATATTTCATAAGGATATGAATTTTGAATATCATAAGAACTAGAATCATACCATTGACCAATTATTTTTTCTGATGAGGGTAATGGATATATTTCATCTTGTAAATTTATCCATTTCCCTCCTAATTCATTGTTTAACTCGTGTCTATTTGCATTTTTTTGAACTTCTATTTGATTTTCATTTACAACTGTCTTCCAATATAATCCATTACCAGCCAAGTACATTACTTGTCCACTATTATCTATATAATTGTATAATCCTTTTATCATATCAAAAGTCCAATATTCCGGATGACAATTTAATATAAAAATTTTATATTGATTTAATATTAAAGGATTATTATGTAAATCAGTATCAGTAATAATATTATATGTATAATTATTATCTGTTAACCATTTTAATAAAAATAATTCTCCAACTAGTTTATGACTTTGATAATTACTATATAAAAAATTAAATGTTTTTATTTCAAAACTATTAATTGGATTTGGTCTATTATAACTAACAAAATTACTATAATGATCACCTTTATATTTATATGCAGTTTTATTATATTCTTCATATATTTCCCACTTATATAAACTTGCTTTCCCATCTAGTCCTGCCCAATCATTATATGCTTCCCAAGTATTTGTATTTACTAAAACTAATATATCTGATTGTAAATTATTTTTAATAATTAATGGTATATAATATTCATCTGTATCATCATATAAACGTATAAAATAAATATCCGAACTATAATTATTTGGTATTTCAAAATTAAAACATTCTTCCCAATCACATCCTTCAGCAAAGGCATTTGCTTTATATATTTGTTGTTTTCCTTCGATATTTTGAAAATTTAATAAAGAATTTTTCATTTTATCTAATATTTCTAAATTAAATAATCTATTATTATATAAATCAGAATAATAAGCATCTACGTTTTCAGTTCTAGGTTGATTAACCATAACACTTACATTATCTCCTGGATAATAACTTCTTTTATCCAAATATCCTTCTAATGGTAAAGTATGCATTAAGTAAGACGGATACTTTTCTTTTTTTATGTTTAATATTATTGGTAGTAAATTCATATTATTATAATTTAGATCATCACTTGATAAATTAAATATTATGTTTTTTGTTATATCAAAATCAATATTTAATTTTGTTACAATGTATATTATAATAGGAATATTCCAAGTACCAACATCAAAATTAATTATTAATTTTTGGGGATTTGTACTCCATGTATTATATAAAGAAGTATCTTTAATATTAGTTGTAATATATATATCAGAAAGTGATGACATTTCTAATTTTACATTATAATAGGGTTCATGAGTTAAACTAATATTAAATTTTCTAACTTGTAATTTATTAATAATATCTATATTTACAGGATTATTTACAGGATTTAAATTATAATCAGAAACCATAACACTTTTATTATCTTCAACATCATTATCTTCTATAGTAATATTTATATCAGATATTTCAATATTATTATAATTAAGATCATTACTTGATGCTATATGAGAAATTATATAATTATCTGAATTACCAGAATGTGACACAATTATTTTTTTCATTTCATCCCAATTATTTTCATTAAATACAACCTGATTTATATTTAAATTTATATCATCAGAAGTATTTAAATTAATATTAACATCATATAATGGTATTGAATTTAATTTAATATAATATACTTTATCTACACCAGATAATAATTTAAGCGAATTGGTTGATAATACAACACTAGTAATATTTGTATCAATAATATTTAAGTTTATATCATTAACTATTTCTAGATCATAATTTGTATTATCACTGGTAATTAAATGACTAATTGTAATTAAATGATCTCCATTTTTTATATTATCATTTATTGATTTTATTATAATAGTTTGTGGTATATCCCAAGTATTGGAATTAAATGCTAAAACTGGAGCATCGCCTTTATTATTCAAAGGATATAATTCTAAATTATCATTATTATATTCAGCTGAAATTAAAACAATAGTTTGTGGATCAGCATTTAATACAATACTATAACCTGCAGTTTCTCCTTTGTTTATATTTAAATTATTAGTTGATAAATTAACTTTATATGAATCATTTATATCTACAGATATTCTATTAATATCAATATATTCATATTCAAAATCAGAAGAAGACATTCTATGTATAATACTTGTATTATAATCATCTTCATTAGAATTAATACTAACTGATACTTGAATGTTAACGTCCTGATCCCAGTTCTCTGAACTGAATTGTATTTGTGAAGGAATTATATTTATATAATCGTCTGTATTAATCATATTTATTATTATATCATTAATCGGTTTGTCTGATAAATGAATTGAATATGTTTGATTATTTCCCTCAATAATATTCAGAGTTGATTTAGATATAATTATATCTATTTTTGTTACATATAACTTTTGAGAAAAATTATTAAAATCTTCATCATCACTTGATGATATATGATTTATTATAGCATAACTATCAGAATTAACATTAATATTTTGTATTTCATTCCAATTGGATGGTGTAAAAACAACTGTATTCTGATTAATTGTTATATCATTATTTGATGTTATAGATATAGTTACTTCGCTTGAAGGTTGATTATCCAATGATATTGAATATGTATCATTTAATAAAATATAATTTTTAGATATATTTATATTTTCATTTAAAACATCTTTATAAAATGTAATATCATTAATAAAAAATTTATCATTTATTTGTGGGTCTGAAAATAATAAATAAAGTTTAAGGGACGAAGTATTTTCTGGTATATTAATAATAAATATAGATTTATTATCTATTTCCCTTGTCAATCCATTATTAGAATTTGTATAAATTAAATTATTATTATACCCTATCCAAATAATTTTGTTATTATTGTTATCTTTAATGTAAGGATAAACTTGACAATCGCAATCTTTATATCCATCTATTACTAAAGTATAATAACTATTAGATTCTACATCTATTGTTTCAATATATTTGATACCAGGTGTACTCCCATCTTGATTACTTGTTACTTTTAATAAATTATTATTTATTTCTAAAGATACATTTTGATTAATAGTCCAATTATCAAATATTATAATACGATTTTGTAATGCTGGATTCAGGTCTTTAGTTAATAAATCCATTTGTAAAGACATATTTTGATTAATAGTCCAATTATCAATTAAACTAATATTAAAACGATTTTTGAATTGTATAAGATTTTGATTTTTTAATAAATCCATAATATATATATATATAATATATATATATTATGGATTTATTAGAAGGATATACAAATAAAAAAAGTTATTATCAAAACGAAATAGTAAATGTTATGATAAATCAGCCTATGAGCAATTATGTTGTACTAAAAAATATATTAGATTATAATATTATTATTAATAATAATTTAATTAATAATTGGAGTACTAATCAAAATATATCTTTAGAAATAAATAGTAATTTAATAGAAGTAACAAGTAATCAAGATGGGAGTACACCTGGTATCAAATATATTGAAACAATAGATGTAGAATCTAATAGTTATTATACTTTAGTAATAGATGGATATAAAGATTGCGATTGTCAAGTTTATCCTTACATTAAAGATAACAATAATAACAAAATTCTTTGGAGAGGGTATAATAATAATTTAATTTATACAAATTCTAATAATGGATTAACAAGGGAAATAGATAATAAATCTATATTTATTATTAATATACCAGAAAATACGTCGTCCCTTGTACTTTTGTTATTATTTTCAGGACCACAAATAAATGATAAATTTTTTATTAGTAATATTACATTTTATAAAAATATAAACAATATTTTAGATGACAATATAGATATTATATTGGAAAAAAATTATTTTGATTTAGATATATTAAATAGAAAGAATGAAAAATTATTGGAATATAAAAATATTCTAGGTACAACTCAAAAGCATAAAGTAGGAACATTTGCGGAGGGATGTGATTGGGATATTACATATTCATTTACTATACCAGAGTATTTTAAATCAGATATGTATATTATAAAATTATATGATATTAAAAGTAATGAATTTTATATTCCTTTTACTGTTAAAAATAATAATAATAGAAATGATATTTTAGTACTATCAAATATAAATACATGGGAGGCATATAATGATTGGGCTGGAAAAGATGGAGAAGCTAGTTTATATAAATGGAATATAAATGATGATGTTAATAATTTAATTAACAAAAAATACCGAAATACAAAAAATGAAAGTATTTTTGTTAATTACAATCGTCCAAATATCTACAACAGTAATAGAATTAGAAAAAGATTAAATACATCTTATAATGAATATCATTGGGATCCAAGAGTCACAGGGGAATATTACTTATTAGAATGGTTAGATATTAATAATTATAATTATGATATTATTACTGATCAAGATTTACATAATTATCCTGATATTTTAAATAATTATAAAACATTTATAATTCATAACCATTGTGAATATTGGTCAGAAGAAATGTTACAAGGTCTTTATAAATATATTAAAAATTACGGTAATCTTATGTATTTAGGTGGTAATGGATTATATTGGAAAACAACTATTAAAAATAATCAATTAGAAGTACGTAAATCAGGAGATTATCATATTCATACAGATGAAAAAGGAGGTTTATGGTCCGAGTTGCAAAATGAAATATTTCCATTACCAATTCCAGAAAAGATAACTGGATTAAAATTTTATGGAAAAGCATGGCCGGTATTAGGTAATACATTATATGGTGGATATAGAATTACTAATTCTAATCATTGGATATTTGATGGAGTAAATCAAGATTTTATTGGTAATGATGGATTAAATGGTACTATTATTAAACATGGTGCATCTGGATGGGAATATGATGGAGTAGTAGATCCTAATTTAGAAGATAACATTATTGGTAAAGGATATATCAATAATAAAATATATAATGGAAATGATATGATATATTTTGAGAATGGTGGAAAAATTTTTTCATCTGGTTCAGTTACATATACTGGGAGTTTATTAATAGATGAAAATATATCTAAAATAACAATGAATGTTTTGAATAATTTTTTAGAATAAATTTATCTATTTATATATATGATAATATTTGTAATAATCAAGAGTATAAAAAAATATATTAGTTAAAACATTTGCATTTAACTAATGAATGTTTTGAATAATTTTTTAGAATAAATTTATCTATTTATATATATGATAATATTTCTAATAATCAAGAGTATAAAAAAATATATTAGTTAAAACATTTGCATTTAAGTATATATTTATAGTATCTCCATGTATTATCATTATATATATACTTATATTTTTATAATTAGGTGAAAAATTCTCATCCAATTATATTTTTTTCTTTTGGTGTTATCATATCAAAAGATGAATCTTTTAATGAAGAGTTAGAATAGATTTGCACTATCGTCTTCTACCAAGGTAGTTGTTTTACTACATAAACTATAACCTCAACATATAACCATTATATTATATTATATAATATAATGGTTAATATAGACATAGTAGATGGTTATGTTAATAGAACTTCTTTTGAAAATGGAGAAACAATTGAAATGTTTTTAAATTATTTAGAAGAAGGAAAAACAACTATTAAAATTTCAGACCTTAATGGTAAAGAAATTGATACAATATCTTGTGATGTTTTTCCTAATAATATCTCAAATGAGAATCCGTGCGAAAATGGAGCAGGTTATAAATTAACCTGTACATATACATTAGAAAATTATAAAAGTGGTATTTATTTGATAGATGATAAAGTGTCTTTTTTAGTAAAGGAAAAGATAAGAAAAACTGATTTTGTTGTAGTATACGAAACAAATACAGTAGAAGTGTATAATTATTTTGGTGGTAAAAATGGATATTCATCTGCACCATATCAAAATGATTATTGGGATATTACATTGAAAAATTATGAAAATAGAGCAAAAATATTAAATTTTCATAGACCTAAAACATCATCAAGAAATGGGGATGACGTTTCCTGTTATTGTAAACCATTCTTAAAATGGTGTTTAAATAGCGAATTTGATATTAAATATATATCAGATATAGATTTAGAAAATTTTGAAAATATCAAAAATACAAAAAATGTTGTTATTTGTGGTCATAGCGAATATTGGTCTATGAAAATGAAAAATAATATAGATAAATTTACTGATTTTGGAAACAATTTAATAATTCTTTCCGGCAATTCATTATGGTGGCAAATACGATATGATTATGATAAAAATCAAATTTTTATTTACAAAAAAAAACAAACTGATCCAATTATTGAAACATATCCTGAAATGGATACAACACAATTAGATTTTGCTCCAATGAAATATAGTTGCATAGAATCTATAGGATTATCATTTAGAAAAGGAGGAATTCAGAATTCCACGTTTGAAACAAATCGTGGAGGATACACAATTGTTAACAATAAATCAATATTATTGAAAGATGTAAATTTAGAATCAAATTTGTTAATTGCGCCTTTTAACGAAGCTGACGGAAGCGATTTAATTGAAATAAATAATACTATTTATTTATTGAATAAATTTAATTTATATAAATATGAATTAATTGGTTATGATGCGAATGATGATAATTTAAACAGGAATATGTCTTTTGTTATCATGAAAAGAACAAAAAAATCAGGTACCATTATAAATACTGGAAATATGAATTGGTGTTCACAAAATGTGTTTGAAGGTGTAGATTCAGATAATATAAAAAAAATAACTTCAAATATTTTTGAAATGTTAAGAAATAATTATAATGTATTTTCAGTAAATAATGTTAATTCAATTAATATTTGGAGAAATATTAAAGACATGTATATTAAATCTACCAAAATACAAAATTTTAATATAAATGATATTCCAATTAGAGGAAAACAATATATGGAAATATTGGAACATAATGATAATAAAACTAAATTAAAAGTTAATAAGAATTGTTCATCGCCAGGATTATTTACAAGAATTATTAATGTAAACAAAAATAGTTCTTATTGCATGAGTGTTACAATTGAAACTACACCTAAGTATTTACCTATAGCAATTTATATGTATGACGAAAATAAAAAAATAATAAACGACATTCAAAATCAATATGTTATAAATGATGATAACATATATTATTATTATTTTGATACGTGCAATTATGATAAAATTTTTATATCAGTTGGTTTAAAAAATCCGTATAAAAATAATGTAATATCATTCTCTGATTTTTTGATAAAAAAAGTAGAGAATTCAATTTTGTTTAATATCTACTAATAAATTTTTAGAATTCATATATTTTTCTTTTGGTGTTATCATATCTAAAGATGAATCTTTTAATGATATTATATTAAATGAGTTCGATTCTAATGTTATATATGTAGCATTTTTTATCATTAATAATTTAAATAAACTTACTGTATCTAAACAAGATTCTAAATCTTGATAAATTTGCCAATTAACTTTATTTAAAATATCATATCCAATTGATCTTCCAGCTCCTATTGTAAAAGGAAAAAATTTTAATTTATTTGTTTCAAATCCATAACATTTAATATCAAACAATTTAAAAAATTTGGATGAAACACCTCCCCAGTATTTAATATTATTTATTAATGTTATAGGATGATTATATTTTATATTATATAAATCATTATTTGGTATTTCTTTAATTTGCCAATTTCTTAATCCTATAACATCATATTTATTAATATATTTATTTATATTCTCAATATAATTAGATGTCATTATGTCATCTGATCCCATAATAATAACATTTTTTGGATAAAAAAATTTACAAAATTCTATACCAAATTGAAATTTTATTCCTAAAGGTTTATTTAATGTAATAATATTAGTTATGTTCAATGAATTCAAATATTCTGAATCTTCTGTATTACTACAAATTCCTAAAATTATACATTTTTCTGTTTGATTTTTTATTGAATCTATACATTCTTTAAGTAAATTATGTCTACCCCATACTGGAATATAAACGATTGTATTCAGTCTATATTCGTTATTAATGTATTTTCTTACAGATTCTTTAATATCATTTTTTAGATATAGACTTGTATTATAATAAAAATAACCTATTTTATATGACAATAATTTTATATCATCAAAAAAAATGCAATTAGGATAATCACATTTTACTTTAGTAAATACAACTTTACCCTGTAATCCAAAATATTTTATTAGATTATGATCATATTTTTCAATGAATGCAATATCTGCATTTTGTTTATCAGTATATAAGATATTAGAAACATTTTTGAAAATAGTATTATCAAAATTACATTGCAAATAAGCTTTAATTTTATTATTTTTAAAATTTTTCATTAAAGAATTATTCATTAATGAATCATTTAAATCAGTTTTATTATTATTCATTAAAGAATCATTCATTAATGAATGATTTAAATCAGTTTTATTATTATTCATTAAAGAATCATTCATTAATTTTGTTGGTTTGATATTCATTAAATTTAAATTATTTTCAATATAATCATTATTATTTAATATAATATGATTTTCAATATCTAATTTTTTCATTAATTTCACTATTTGTAATCTTCGAGGTATTTTAATATTTGCATCATTGCCTCCCCAAAAAATCCATTTTTTACCTTTATGACATATTATTTTAATAATATCACTTCTTTCATACATACCCCAAAATAATGTATTTTTAGTGGTATCAGAATATTCATTAATAATTATATTTTTTAAAAATGTATTTCTGTTATCATTGAGTGCTTCAGATACATATATTTGTTCTATTTTATTATCATCTAAATAATTTTTAATATTCATTATATAAATAATATACATATTAATTATATAATGGTTTTATTTTTCAGAAAATCATATGTAAAAAATGTTATTCCATGTAATGGTGCTACTCTACAGATTCTTAATAATACACCATTATAAAATCCGCCAAAACCACGTGTATGTATAATTTCTTTACCTATTGAAATTATACTACCCTTATCTCTATCACTTTGTTTATATGTTTTTATAACATCTATAGGATTATTAACTAATACGGCTACTGTACCACCTGTCATACCTGCTAACATACCACTATATGAATTCAAATATTTTATATTTTCATAAAATGATTTACTTTTTTCATATATCATAAATGATGTAGCCTGTGTCGTAGCTTGGCGTAATATAGTAGTTAATCCTCCTTTATAAAATCCTGTGATTCCATTATTTTGATATATATTTCGGAATGTTTGAGATACACTTAATTTTTTATTAATTGTTTGTATTTTTATTACCTCTGCCGGAGTCATTACTGTTGCTGCTTCTATACCACCTGATATTAGCCCACATGTAAATTTTGTACCACTAGATAAATTTCCATTTTTATCTTTTAATTTATTTTTTAAATTTTCATAAACTGAAAATCTGACAGCAGATCTTGGAAATGCTGCTATTAATTGAGGACCAATACCTCTATATACAACAAATTTCCCATTTGTTTTAATATCAGTAACTAAAGTTTTCATTATAGATGAATTTTTATATCTTGGCAATTGTTTAGTAGTTTTTAAGTATTCCATGGGCCAAGTTAAACCTTGAGATATAACACCGGCAATACCTCCAATAATATAACTGTCCATTAATATTTAACATCATATTTTTTATCAACTAGGTTAAAAATAAAAATGAATTATGACCAATATAATAATGGATAGTTCTATTATTATTATTAAACCTTTACTGATTTAATATTAATTAAAGAAATTACTTCTACCGTACTAATCCATGTATGTGCAACTGTAATAACTTCATCATCAATACCTACATCCAGTGCTAATAAAGCCATTTTTAATGCATTAGTACCATTTGATACAGAAACACAATATTTTGACCCGACAAATTCTTCTGCATTAGAACAAATTATAAAAGTATCTAAAGTAGCTACTTACCCTGCAGAATTTAATTTTTTTGTCTATTTATCTTAAAAAAATTGAAAAAAAATTAATCTATAAGTGTATATTAATTTATACGCTTATGAACGAGAACAAGAACTTGCACCAACTGCTGTTGCTTATAGATTAGAGAGTCCGAACATCCCGAGAGGATAATACAGCATGGTTTCACTCGTTCTCGAAAAGACAGAGGATTGTACCGTCTTTGGAGATGTATTCTGTAGAGGCCGTGACCAGTTTGTGGAATGTGATTTTGGTGCCATGGCTAATGGTTATGGTAATATGTGTTTATATCTTCATCTCTCAAACGGAAATGAAGACCAAGCCGTTATACTCAAGCAACAGCTTGCACCAAATGCTATTGAATTGTATAAATCAGAAAATCAACACTCATCTCCTCCATCGTATGGAGATCCAAACGTTCTAGGAGATGATTATGTTATAAAGGCATTCGTAGCCCTTAAGAACATATCTGTATACACATGGTCCTCCACATCAAATAGGTTCCACTGCTATTACACGGAACAAAGTTCCTCCGGCCCCATAGTATATCTTTGGAACAATTTTGTCCATTTCAAACTACTTATCCCAGTCAATCATGAAACTCGCCATCTGTTGAATTTGGCTCATATGCAACGTGAGCGGCACCAGCAGGAGCTGCAGGAGCAGGAGCAGGAGCAGGAACGTTTTGCTCGTCAGCTACAGGATGATGCGCGTATTGCTCAGGAGCTACAGCGGCAGGAGCAGGAGC
>Ga0206125_10001726_pt1 | contig 24718 bp, 25 predicted proteins | sample Helgoland_Spring_4_FD_148598 | JGI IMG/M metagenome (GOLD analysis project Ga0206125, IMG submission 148598) | Pelagic subsurface seawater microbial communities from Kabeltonne, Helgoland, North Sea - Helgoland_Spring_Bloom_20160331_1 | ecosystem: Environmental > Aquatic > Marine > Epipelagic ... | reverse complement strand
GGTTCTGTATCTAAATCATCATTTTGCCAGCAAACATCAAATGCACCTTTAATTAATCCTGTTTTTTTAAAAGTTTCCAAAAAATGTTGATGCCATTTTTTTGGATAATTTTCAAATGATATAAAACTTCCATAATCTGAAGATGTTGGCATCCAGGAATCAGAGGGATTTATTCTCCAATAATAAAGTACTACTTCATTTCCAACTATTGTAATCCTAATATCTTTTCTCATGTTAATTAGGTCTTGAACAATAATATTTTCAAATGTTTCAAGATATTTAGTGTTGTTAAAAAAAATTAAAGCGTCGCTTTCTGAATTAATTCTTGTTACATCCTTACTTCCAGAAGAATGTTCACCTTTTATTAATATTGGGTAATCTATTTTATCATTGAGAAATTTTTCTTTAGAACTGTAAATTTTTGTTTTTGGTGTTCTTATTTTATTTTTTAAAAAAACATCGTGCATATAACATTTGTTTTCTAAAAAATTAAGTTCTTTTGAAGAAGGGAATATATTATTATTTATTTCAACTTGCTTTGCAAAATCAACTAATTCTTTAGAATAATTTCCATTTCTATTTTTGGTTACATATTTACTAGGCGACCAATAAATATTTTTATTATAAAAATCCTTATATTTTAGTGCAATACAAAAATTTTTATTTGTAGATATATGATAATTAATGTAGGAAAAATCCCAGGATATCAATTCAGTTCCAAACTTTCCTCTTGGAAAACTTAAAAGAATAACGTTTGCAGAATTTAATTTTATTAATTTTATAAACTTAAACCAGTTGATTCTTGAAATTAAATCAACAATATGTAAAAAAACTCTAATATATCTAACCATTTATTTTATTTAAATCTTCGTAATCATAATATTTAATTGGCATTTTTTTTAAAAATTTAATTTCATCTTCATAATATAAAATCTTATTATTTTCATGATTAAATGACATGTCATCATAAAATTTGATATTAAACCCTAAATCAGATAAATATTTTATTAAATCGACTTTATGTTTTGGAGATTGAAAAAAAAATAAATGACTTAATTTTAATTTAATACCAATTTTTTTTAGCCAAAAGTAAGTTTTTGTCCATAAGTACAATGGTCTGACAGAAAAAAAAAATACAACATCATTCTTTTCGTAATTTGAAATAATTTTGGATGTAATCTTTTTATGATAATCTAATTGAATAACATTGTTCTTATCTAGAATTCCATTGAAACCTGGGAATTCATGAGTTTTAGCTATTGTATTATCAATATCATATACATATATGGTTTTTGAATTTTTTATGCCCCTTAAAAGAAATAAAAGCTTAAAAACAATATTAACAATTTTCTGTTTGAATAAAGAGTTCATTTTATAAAGAATTTACAATTAGATTTTATCTATTTTAAATTATTCCAATACCATTCAATAGATTCTTTAATACCTAATTCTACTGTATATTTAGGTTTATAACCAAGTTGCTTTTTTGCTTTTTCAATTGAGGCTAAAGAATGAGGAATATCTCCATTTCTTAATGGACCATGTAAAACTTTAATATTATCAATTTCACTATCAAATTTTAATAAATTCATTTTAATTAAATTTATTAAGTCTAATAAATTTGTTCTTTGACCTCCAGCTGCGTTGTAAATTGTATTTAAAGCTTTTTTGTTGTTAGTTGTTATTGCCAATAAATTCATTTGAATAATATTTTCTATGTATGTGAAATCTCTGGAATAACTACCATCTCCATTTATAATTGGACTTTCATGATTAATTAATTTTTTAACAAAATTTGGTATAACAGCTGCATAAACGCTTTCAGAATCTTGTCTTCTACCGAAAACATTAAAATATCTTAATCCAATATAATCTAAACCATACGATAAATTAAAAATACTAGCGTATAATTCATTTACATACTTTGTAATTGCATAAGGAGATAATGGCTTTCCAATTACTTCCTCTATCTTTGGCAATGAAGCAGAATCTCCATAAGTAGAACTACTTGCAGCAAAAATAAATCTATCTATTTTCTGATCTCTTGATGCTACTAACATGTTTAAAAATCCTGAAACATTGACTTCATTTGAGGTTATCGGATCTTTAATTGATCTAGGAACCGATCCTAAAGCAGCTTGATGTAAAACAAAATTAACATTTTTACATGCATTTTGACACGTGTTTAAATCTCTTATATCACCTTGAATCAGGGTAAAATTATTCTTATCAATCAAATGATTAATATTCTTTTTATGTCCAGTTGAAAAATTATCTAAACAGATTACTTTTTTGCAATTTTTATTTACAAAAAATTCACACAAATTAGAGCCTATAAAACCTGCTCCACCTGTGATTAAAATTGTTACTTGTTCTAAATTATAATTTTCCATCAACAGGGTGTTTTAAAAATCCTTTTATATCATAAACAACACATGAGTTATTTTTAAGAGAATTAAGTTTAAGATTCACAAAATGTTTGTGAGGAACTGCTAAAATTATAGCATCAAAAGTATTCTTTGGCAAATCACTCAACACATCTAATCCGTATTCGTTTTTAAAATCAATTGAATTTACTAAAGGATCATATATAGTTGGTGAAGTATTATATGAAATTAACTCCTTAACTAAATCCACAACTTTAGTATTTCGAAAATCATTACAATTTTCTTTAAATGTAATTCCTAAAATTAAAATTTTTGAATTTTTTACAACGATACCCTTATTTATAATTAATTTAATAACTTGACTAGCCACATAACTTCCCATAGAATCATTAATTCTTCTACCTGAAAGTATTATTTCAGGATGATACCCCCTTTCTTCAGCTTTTTGAGCTAAATAATAAGGATCTACTCCGATACAATGTCCGCCAACTAAACCTGGTTTAAAGTGTAAAAAATTCCATTTTGTTGCTGCAGCTTTAAGGACTTCATTTGTATCAATATTAAGCAAATTAAATATTTTAGAAAGTTCATTTACAAAAGCAATATTTATATCTCTTTGGGCATTTTCAATTACTTTCGCTGATTCAGCAACTTTAATACTAGGTGCTAAATAAGTTCCAGCAGAGACAACACTATTATATAGCTTATCGACAAATAATGCTGTTTCATTCGTAGAACCTGATGTGATTTTTAAAATTTTTGAAAAAGTTTTACTTTTATCTCCAGGGACCATTCTTTCTGGTGAATATCCTACAAAAAAATCTTTATTAAATTTAAGTCCACTTTCATTTTCAATTACCGGAACACATTCCTCTTCTGTAGCGCCAGGGTAGACTGTAGATTCATATATAATAATATCTCCCTTATTAATTATAGTTCCAACAGATTTAGAAGCAGCTAAAAGAGGTCTTAAGTTAGGTTTATTATATTTATCAATAGGTGTTGGCACTGTAACTATTAATATATTAGCGCTTGACAAATCTTCAACAGAGTTTGTAAGAAATAAACCCAAAGAATTATCATTGTTCTCATTTTTTTTAATAACTGATCTTAACTGATCTGTTGATACTTCATTTGAATTATCCTTGAACTCATTTAACATATTTATTCTTGCAGAGTTAATATCCAGTCCAATTGTTTTGTATTTTTTACCAAATTCAACTGCTAGAGGAAGGCCTACATAACCTAGTCCAATTACACCAATTATATTTTTCATTTATATATTTTGTAAATAATTAATTTTAAATTTCATTTAAAAATTTTGAAGATCCTAGAGTACAAATATGATAATAAATCATATGAAGTTAGATTGAAATTTTTAATAAAACTTATGTACTTTGATCTAATAATAAAAGCTTCTTTTAAGCTAGTTAAAACTCCTTTTAGTGATGTTGACATACCTTCATTATTCATTTCTGTAAAAATTTTATCACTAAAACAGAAAGTCACCCCTTTATCATAATATCTCAATAATAAATCATAATCAGCTGATATTTTATAATTATCATTGAAAAAACCATAGTCTAAATAAGTTTTTTTAGAAATAAAAATAGAAGGATGAAACAAACTCATTTTTTGGTAAAGTTTTTTTAAAAAAGATTTATTTACATCAAGTGTTATTTTACAGTTTTTTTTTAAATCCATTAAATACATGCCGCCAGAAATTATAAAATGGTCATTTGGAGATAAATTAGCATCATTATATTTTTTAAAAACATCATTTATACAATTAGCTGTGTAATAATCACCACAATTTAAAATACCAATAATTTTACCATTGGCAAGATTAATTCCTTTATTCATAGCGTCATAAACACCATTATCTTTTTCACTTATTAACTTGATGTTTTTATATTTATTAATAATATTTAAAGTGTTATCAGTACTAGATCCATCAATAATTATATATTCAATATTAACATAAGTTTGATTTAAAACACTTTCAATTGTTGATTTTATATGTTTTTCACCATTATAAACAACAGTAATTATAGAAATTAAAGGATAATTAACTTTATTCATAATTTATATTATTTGAAAATTCTTATTTTGATCTTTGGAGAGAATCCAAGCTGAACACAAAGCAAATAGAATATTATAAGGTGGATAAATAATAAAGTTTGTATGTACTGAACATACTAATAAAGTGAATAGAACAGAAAATAAAACAGTAATTTTTGATTTATTTAATTTAATGTCATTTAAACATACAGTAATTATCTTATAAATAAAAGTTATAAGTATTAACATATTTATAATACCTGATTCCTGCATAACTCTAAAAATTCCAACATCAATAATGTAATTTTCAGGAATTAAATTAAATCCCGAAGAAAACAGAATTGGACCCTTACCCAAAATCCAATCTAGATCCAAAAAACTATAATTATCATTAAAATATATTAATTCAATATAATCTATAATTCTCAAATCACCATTGATTGAAATTAAAGAAGAAGAAGATAATATTAAAAAAAGTGGAATTATGTAAAAACTAAAGATTTTGTTTAAATTTTTGTTACGATAACTCAAATAAAAAAAACTAAAAATTAAAATAGAAATTAAAATAGAAGTTGATATAGTTAACACAGCAGCAAGTAATAAAACAAAGGAAATAATTATTTTAAAAACGTTATTAAAATGATCTTTTGCTCTAATCGAAAATAAAGATAACAACCCTAATACAAAAACAATTGAAGCAGAAGAACCCACTGATCCGCCTGTAAGCATGTTTAGCCTTGGAAGTAATAATCCAATCAAATCTCTTTTTGGAACTGTTATATTCGTTTTATAATCAAAATCTCCTTCTATCCCAGTTACATATTTACCAAGAATAGCATTATCAGAGGGAATTTTAATAAAATCATAGTATTGAAATATGGCAATACTTTGAACAATAAATAAGCTAATTAAAAAAAATCGAAAACCATTTAATGGAATTCTAGAATTGTTTTTAGAGACTAAAATTAAAACTAATAAGTACAAGAGTGGTAAAGCGTATGTTCTTAGAAACACTAAATACATTGTTATTTCTTGAATGTAAAATAACCCATTTAAACACGTATATAGTAAATGTAGTATTATTAAAAATACTGGAATAGAAACGTTTTTTTTAATTGAAGAAAAGGAATTGATGTTTATAAGAAAGTAATATGTAATGGCTAAAACCATCATAATATCTGTTAAAGTAGCAATTACTAAGCTGTCGACGCTCTTGGCTTTCAGTATGAAAATAAAGGGAACAGTTAAAGCAGGAGATAAAAAAATGAAATTCTTGTCAAAGCAAAACCATAATAAAAAAAACAAAATAATTATTATCCCTCCAGTATTATTTGGAATTGGCCCCCAAATACTTAAAAAGACAATGAGTAAGTAGATAGAATATAAAAGTTTATTCATTTATTTTTTTATCATAAATACAATGTTTTTAATCATTTGTTATAGATTTAAAAGATTGTGTTTATATCTATTTTAATTAATTTATTTCAAAAATTTTTTAGCTATCAAAATAAAATCTCTATAAATTTTTTATAAAGCAATTTTTCCGTTTTTGTAGTTTAACTAACGATATACAACTAATAGGTCTCCATCTTATAATCAAACTACAAACATGTCTAAATTATTTCAAAAATTTTCTAAAAACCAATTATAAGTCAAATCAATACCTGATTCTAGATTTATTTTAGGATACCATCCTAATTTATTTATTTTTGAGCTATCCATAATTTTTCTAGGTGTTCCATCAGGATTAGTTTGATCCCAGTAAATATTACCATCATATCCTACAATTTTTTTAACTAGTAAAGCTAAGTTTTTAATGCTAATTTCTTTACCTGAACCTATATTATACATAAAATCATTTGTTTTATTATTTATTAAAAAAACAATTGATTCTGCTAAATCTTCTACGTAAAGAAATTCTCTTAGAGGTGTCCCTGAACCCCATAAATTTATGTCTTTATTATGAATCTTAGAATCATGAAACTTTCTAATCATTGCAGGTAAAACATGTGAAGATTTTAGATCAAAATTATCATAAGCTCCGTAAAGATTACATGGCATAATTGAAAAATAATTTTTATTAAATTGTTTTCTTATTGCTTCACATAACTTAATTCCAGAAATTTTAGCAATTGCATAAGCATAATTAGTTTCTTCTAAATATCCAGACAATAAATACTCTTCTTTTAGTGGTTGATTAGCTAATTTAGGATATACACAAGAACTACCTAAAAAAATAAATTTTTGAACATTATTTTCTAAAGAGTATTGAATTAAATTATTTTGAGTTTGCATGTTTTCCAAAAGAAATTCATAAGGATAAGTACTGTTAGCTAGTATTCCTCCAACTTTTGCAGCTGCATTTATTACAACATTGGGTTTTTCGGATTTGAAAAATTTTTTAACTTCATTTGAATCAGTTAAATCGAGATCACTTCGTTCTTTAAAAATTAAATCCTTATAACCATTTTTTTTTAAAACTTTACAAATTGCTCTACCAACCATTCCATTATGACCTGCAACATATATCTTCATTTTATTTATTTTTATTAAAGAAATTATAATCTGAAGCTATCATTTCATCTATTAGTGATTTTAAATCATATTTAGGAGTCCATCCTAATTTTTTTTTGGCTTTGCTTGAATCACCTATTAGTAAATCTACTTCTGATGGTCTAAAATATTTAGAACTGATCCCTAAAACTTCTTTTCCAATTTCCAATTGAAATTCTTTTTTTAAACAAGATTTTATAAAACCTTTTTCATTAATACCAGTTCCTGAAAACTTTAGTACAATTCCAAAATAATTAAAACAAAGTTTTACAAAATCTCTTATCGAAGTGGTGTACCCTGTAGCTATAACCCAATCTTCCGGACTGTCTACTTGTAATGTTAACCACATAGCTTCAACATAATCTTTTGCATGTCCCCAATCTCTTTTAGCATCCAAATTTCCTAATAAAACTTTTTCTTGTAAACCCAAAACAATTTTTGAAACAGCTCTAGTTATTTTTCTTGTTACAAAAGTCTCTCCTCTTCTAGGAGATTCATGATTAAATAAAATTCCATTAACTGCAAACATGTTATATGATTCTCTGTAATTTTTTGTAATCCAATAGGCATATAACTTAGCTACTCCGTAGGGTGATCTTGGATAAAAAGGAGTGTTTTCATTTTGAGGAACTTCTTGAACTAATCCATATAATTCAGATGTTGATGCTTGATAAATTTTAACATTTTTCATCTTCAAAAATCTTACTGCTTCCATAATTCTTAAGGTTCCTAAAGCGTCTACGTTAGCAGTATATTCAGGCATGTCAAATGAAACAGCCACATGGCTCATAGCTCCTAAGTTATATATTTCATCAGGATTTACCTCTTGAATTATTTTAGTAATATTTAATGAATCTGACAAATCTCCGTAGTGAAGTATAAAATTTCTATTTTCAAATTGAGGATCTTGATATATATGATCAATTCTATTTGTGTTAAAAAGAGAACTTCTTCTTTTTATTCCATGAACTACGTATCCTTTACTTAAAAGTAACTCTGATAAATAAGAACCATCCTGACCTGTTACCCCTGAAATTAATGCAATTTTCATAAACTTTAATTTATTAATTTTTAATACTTTTTACTGATTTTACAATTTTGCTGTAATCAGTCCTTAAACGATATAGTGAATCAATTTGTGACAAATATTCTGTTTTTGCCCTTTCTAACTCAATTCTATTATTAAATTTATTAAAAAGATTATTTACAAATACCATTAAATATTTATAATACATCAATAATAAATGTGGGAAAAAATTTTGATAGAAAAAACTTCTAAAGAACTTCAAAAATTTATTTTTAGTAATTTGTGCAATATAAATTCTTAAAACTGGAGCTGCTGCTGCAGTTCCTGAAGTTGCATTTAAAATAAATTTTTCAGTTAATCTAGATTTTGGAATAAAATGTGTGTAAATTAAAGATGGTTCGTACCAAAGTCTATAACCACAAATTTGAATAGCAAAACACATTTCAGGATCTTCACCTCCGGTGAATCCTTTTGTAAAAGTTGTTGAGTTTTTTCCTCTTGTAGGATTAAAAAAAGGTTTGAAACCATTGTTTTTTGCTTTTAACCAAGCTTTTTTTCTAAAAACTGATCCTGCTCCCCAAAACCACAACCTATTAGGGTCTGTCACATAACCAGAATTTTTTCCTTGATGGCCTATAGCATAAGTGCCTGGATAATTACTAAACCAAAGTGGAGGAACTATTTCACAATGTGGCATTCCAAAAGCACCTATAACACCAACGTCTAACTTTTCATTAATTATTTTATGCGCCGTAGAAATATAATTTTCATCAATCCAATTATCATCATCAACTATACATATTGCATTTCCCTTAGATGCATAAAGTCCTGTTTCTAATGCTGGTGTTTTTCCTTGTTTTTTTTCGTCAATAATTTTTAAAGGTATTTTACTATTCTCAAATAAATCTAAACCTATTTTTTTAGTATTATCAGTTGATTTATAATCAACCATTAAAACTTCATAATCCAATTTATCAACATTTTTTTGATTTAAAATGTGACTAAGAGTTTTACGAATTCTATTTCCAGAATTATGAGTACATATAAGAATTGATAAATCCATGTCTAAAAGTGATAAGTTATTCGTTTTAAAATATTTAAAACTTTTTTAGGTATAAAAAGGATTATACATCTTATTAAGAAAGATTTTTTACTTTTTAATGCAACTTTTCTTATTTCTCTTCTGGGATATAAACCCCTTGATTGCAAAGAATAACCATCTATGCTATTATCATCATCAAGGGATGCAAACAATTCATATTTAGAGATAGACATTCTTAATGGAAGCCAATTTGTATCATGATGTTTTTTTTCAAAATCAAAAGGTGTTTCTTTTGGCCATCTTCTTAGCTTAGGATCATTTTTTTTTAAAATTTTGAAAAATAATTTTTTAGAATAAAAAGAAGGTAAAGAAATTATGTATGGTTTTCTATTTTCTAATCTTAATTTTTGATTGACGTTTGGTGTTAAATCGAATGTTTCTATATCACCAAAATCTTCCTTATCAATATTTGAGTACATTTTGTAAACCTTTCCTAAAAACCACCAAGTATAATTCATGTAATCACTATTGGAGATTTGCATTTGTTTAATAATCTCTTTGTATTTGTCAATCTTAACCATATTTTTATGATCCTCAATCCAAATCATAACAAAATCACTATTAATATTTTTTGCTAAAAGTCTACTATCATTAAACCATCCTTTTCCTGAATCGTAAAATGTAATTATAGCTTTATCTTTTAATTCATTCTCAAGGAAAAATTTAGTTTTATTCTTAAGTTTTCCTCTGATATTAATTACCCATTTTTCAGCACCAATATCTTTGAATGAATAAAAGGAGTCTTTTAATCTAATTAACCTTTCCTCGTCATTAATTCTAAAATTTGAAAATACGGTGAGCGTAGGATGATTCATTAATTAGTGTTTTTTTTAATATAATAATAATGCATAATTAAGGAACATGAAGTAGCTAGGAGAACAGAAAAAGCAGCACCATACATTCCAGTTTGAGGAACTAAAATTATAGAAAAAACTATACAAATAATAGTTGAAACTATATGGAAAATTAAGCTTATGTGTGTTTTTTCTAAATTGGTTGTTATAAGTTGGTAGAGTTGAGATAATGCATAGAAAATTGCTCCAAAAATCATTATAGGTAAAACATAAAGTATACTAAAATAATCACTACTTATAATTTTAAAAGAAAACATTATAAAAACTGAAAAATACAATAAAATACCTAAAAATATATAAGTGATAAAACTATATTTTGCAATTTTATTAGTCTTTTTAAAGTTAATTAGGTTATCTTTTTCTTTAAAAATTATTGGTGAAAAAACGGTGTGAAATGAAGCCATTGAAAGAGGAATTATACTACATAATGTAATTCCCAAAGTATAAATTCCTAAAGTTTCTAAATCATAATATCGTTCTAAAAAAAATCTATCAGTTAATCCATAAATCATAGCTACAAAACTTGCCAACATTACTGGTAATCCAATTTTTAAAGATCTTTTTAAAATCGAAGTATTAAAAATAAAAACCATTTTTTTTATAAAAAAATAAAAAAATAAAAAAAACAAAGCTAGTTCAACTAAAAAAGAATATTTGAAACGAATTATAACAGCATCTTGATTATTATTGATATATAAGAAAAATATTACTACTCCATTTAATAAAAAAAGTTTTAATACATTAAATATTTTTACAAATTTTAAATTTTCAGTAGTAATGAAAAAAGAATAAACCATTAATGAAAAAATTGATAAGAATAAATAGAATAAAAAATATAATCTATAATCCACGTAACTAATTTTTTCACTAATAAAATTACTTATTATTACTACATCTAATTTAAAAATGTAAAATAGAAATATTAAAGAACCAGAGACTAATAATAGAAAAAAATTTATTGTAAATAAGAAAGATCCTTTTTCTCTTTCAGATGAAAAATCATGATAAACTTTCATTTGAGAAACATAAAATCCAAGTCCAAAACATTGGCCTAAATATGTCATTATTGCTAATAAATATGAATATAGACCATATTCCTCCTGAGTCATTAGAAGCAAATAAATCGGTAAAAGAAAAAAGCCTGAAACTCTAACCAAAAAATCTATTCCAAACATTGGAATAAATTTTTTAATTAGATTATTATTTGATTTTAATATATTCTGAATTTTCAACAAAAAAAAATTAACTACAACTTGTATCCTGCAGAAACTGAATCGTTATAAAACATTTTTACGGTATCTAAAGAATATTCGTTCAAATCGTAACCAACAAGTTTTAGTTTTTTTAATATATCATTTGTGACAGTTATTACTTGACAGCCTATTGAATCTGCGTGAAAAACATTTAGTAATTCTCTAGGACTAGCCCAAATAACTTCAGCTAGAGGCTTGGCTTTTGTGATATTAACGACTTCCTTCATTAAGGGTAACGGATCTATTCCAGTATCAGCTATTCTTCCTGCAAATACAGAAACATATGCTGGTACATCGGGATTTAAACTATCTACTACTTTCTTGACTTGATCTAAAGTCATGATTGCTGTTACATTGACTTTAACTCCATTATCGCTAAGCTCTTTTACTAATTTAGCTGTAGATTCACTTTTTGTATTTGTAACTGGTATTTTTACGTAAACATTTTCACCCCACTCTGCAATTTTCAAGGCTTGACGTTTCATATCTTGAATATCATCAGAAAAAACTTCTAAAGAAAGTGGTTTATCTTTAACAGTTTTTAAAATATCCTTAGCAAAATTTTCATAGTCAGTTATACCTGCTTTTTTCATTAAGGTGGGATTAGTTGTTAATCCCTTTATGTATTCTTTATTATACATATCTATCATCGCTTCTTTATCTGCTCCATCAGCAAATATTTTAACATTTAAATTTTCAGTACTATTCATTATTATTGTTTTAAAGATTTAATTATTTCTACTACTTGATTAAAATTTTTACATATAAAATTCGGCTCAACAAACTTTTCGTTATAACCATGGTCAATAAGGAATGTTGTTAAACCAGCGTCATTGCCACATACAATATCTTTCCATCTATCACCTACAAGAAAAGATTCCTTTAAATTAATATTCCATCTATTTTTTGCAATATCAATCATTCCTGATTTTGGTTTTCTACAATCGCATTCATCAACATCATCATGAAAGCAGCAAAGAATATGATCTAGATCTAATCTTTTTTTTAAAAAGTCATTAATATTATTTACTTTTATTTTAGTCGTTTTATTTCTAGCAACATCAGGTTGGTTTGTAACAACAATTGTGAGAAAACCCATTTTTTTTAAGTTTTCTAAACCTTCTTTTACTCCATCAGGTATTTCAATTTCTTTTATATTATTTGGTGGGAATGGAAGGCCGTTAGTTACTATTGATTTATTTAGAACCCCATCTCTATCAAGAAAAATTGCCTTTACTTTTGAGTGGATTCCCATTTTGTTTCATTAATTTTTAATAAAGGATGAGAGACTAATAAATGCCATATTACAGCCTGAAAAGCTTCTGAATGTGGTGTGATATTATCTGGGTTTACTGTAGGAACAACTAAAGCTGCATCAGCTACTTTAGCAGTATAACCTCCATCTCGTCCAACAATACCAATTATTTTTGAATTTGTTTTTTTTGCTAATTCTAATGCTTTTACCAAGTTTGGACTTATATTTTTTTCTAAATTTCCTCCACCGACTGACAAGATAAAAATAGTATCCTTTTCATTAAGGTGACTTGTTTGTAGCCAAGCAGAAAAAACAGTATCCCAGCCCTCATCGTTAGTTCTTGCAGTTAGTTCAGAAACATTATCAGTTGGAGCGTATGATTCTATTCCAACAATTTTCCTAAAGTCATTGACTGCATGTGATGCATTCCCAGCACTTCCGCCAACTCCTAAAAAAAACAACCTTCCATTATTTTTCTTTGTTTCCAATATAATAGCAGCCATTTTTTCTACTATATTATCATCTATTATTTTAATAATTTCTACAGCTTCGTTTAAATGTTTTTTTGAGTAATTCATAATTAATTTTTATTTAAGTATTTAGATAAGTCGTTAATTCCGTTGATGGAACCTATTTCATAGAATCTTTTAAAAACCTCAAATCCTAAAAGTTCTTTTTCATTTACTAAGTTTTGATATAAATCAGACAAATCAAAGTTTTTATTATTAGAAAAAGAATCAAAATGAGATTTTCTTAATATACCCAACCCAAAATCAATGTAATTCATTTCTTCAACAGTATCAACTTTTGAATAATCAGTAATTAAATTTTTATTAAAAACTATATTACTTTTATCAAACTTATTTTCATTCTTATATACAGTCATCAGGCCATTTATATTATTTGATTTTTTTAAAAAAAAACTTAGAACTGATTTATAATTTACATCTAAGTATGAGTCTCCATATATTACTAAAAATTCATCTGACAAAATAAAATTTAAAGAATTGTTAATAGCTCCTCCAGTTCCTAGTAATTTTTCACCATCATATGAAAAAGTTATTCTCATTTCTTTTGAAAAAGAACTTTTATTCACAACATTTTCAATTTCTTCTCCTAAAAATCCAAGACAAAAATGTACGTTTCTTATACCATTTAAAAACAAAAGTTTTAACTGATGAATAACAAACGGAATATTATTGATTAATATTAATGATTTTGGAGTTTTTTCAGTAATAGGCCTTAGTCTAGTAGCTAATCCTCCGGCTAAAATGACAATTGATTGACTAATCATTATAATATTACTTTAGTACCTTCATAATCAAAATTAAATCTCACTTCCTCTAATCCTTCTTTTTTCATACAATGTCTTAGTTTATTTCTGTCATTTGCATAAAAAAGTAAAAATCCACCGCCACCAGCACCAACTAATTTACCTCCAATTGCACCATTTTTAAGGGCTAAATCATACCATTTATCAATTATTTGATTTGACATTCCTCCTGATCGTTTCTTTTTATTTTCCCAATGTTCATGAAGAATTTCACCAAAAGCCGAGGTCTTTCCTGATTCTAGTACATCTTTAATTCTATAACCCATTTTTTTAACATTATGTAAATTGGTTATCATATCTATGTTTTTTGATTCAGATTTGTCTTTTTGGTCCTTTAATATAGAACCTGCACTTCTAGTATATCCAGTAAAAAATAGCAATAAATTATCTTCTAAATCATACATAGTATCATCTGAAATGTTTAATTTTTCAACTTTAACATCTTCATTTTTACAAAAAGTAAATGAAGTAATACCACCATATGCAGCTATATATTGATCTTGCTTTCCAATTGGTTCTTTTAATTTATTAATTTCAATATCACAAGATAATCTCGCTATTTCTTCGGCATGTAAAATTTCTTTATTATAATGTGATAATCCTTTTACTAATGCGGTTGTGAAACTAGAGGAAGATCCTAATCCAGTTCCAGAGGGAATATCAGCTAATGTTGTAATTTCAATTTGAGGATTATTTTTTTCAAAATATTTCAATCCTTCTCTTATAATAGGATGATCTACTTCTTCAATTGAATTTACATTTTCAATCTTTGAATATTTTAAATAAACTCCAGGCTTAAAAGGTTTAGTAATTGTAACATAGACATATTTATCAATAGCTGCCGAAATAAGAAATCCTTCATTTTCTTTGTAGTAAGATGAAAGATCAGTACCACCTCCTCCAATAGAAATCCTTAATGGACTACGAGTTATAATCATAATTTGAATCTTTATAAATTTTATTTATTATTTTTAAGTTTTGAATTGCGTCTTTTAAATCAGGTCCTTTGTTAGTATCTTCGAGAATATCTTTTAAAAATTCTTGAAATTCAAACTCCCAAGAATCATCTTTCATAGGAAATTCCCAAGAATAAGTTTCTGGTGGACCCATTTCAGGTAACATTTTATAATATGTAATTTTTTCTGTTCCGTAACTTCCTCCTAAACCAGAAATATCTAATTTTCCATTTTTAAAATATATTTCATAACTAAACATGTTTTTCCATTCGCTACAACTTACTTGAAGAAAAGCAATATTTCCATTAGAATTTTTTAATGTCATAAACGCATTATCATCAACTGGCATTTCCCAAAAATAATTACAAGCTATTCCTTCAACATCTATAAATTCTCCTAGAAACATTCTTGAAAGATCTATTAAATGTGAACCTTGATCTATTAATTCCCCTCCTCCAGAAAGTTCGGGGTTTGATCTCCATTCTTTATTATAGCCAATTCTTCCACCATGTCCATACCTTCCTCGAATAAACATTATTTCACCTAATTCTTTAGATTTAATAATTTGGTTTGCTTTTCTAAAAGCTCTATGGTATCTGTGATTAAAACCTACATGAACTTTACATTTGTTGGTTTTTGCTAAGTCTGTTAAACCTTCTAATTCATTTGAAAATCTACCAGCTGGCTTTTCTACTAAAACATGTTTTTTATGTTTTAAACATTTTTTAATTAACCCAGGTAAGGAATTGTGGGTTGATGATAGTATCGCAATATCAAAATCTTCATTTTTAAACAATTCTTCAATATCTAAATAATAAGGAACATTATTTTTTTTTGAAAATTTTTCTGCTGTTATTTTATCAATATCACAACAAGCTATCAAAGGATTTGAACCTAAAGAATTTGCTCTTTTTTGGCCTATCAAACCACATCCTATAATTACAACATTCATATTAATCAAATTTTTCATTTCTCTCTTCAGGGATAATTCTTCTTAAAGTGTATATATCACTATTTTTTAATTTATTTTTATAATTTTCGAAGTTTTTCCAAGGATCCCAAATTGAACTAATTAATTTTCCAGTGATTCCATCACTTATTTTATTTGCTAAATAAATACATAAATTTACGCCATGAAAAAAAGGAGTTCCTCCAGATTTTTGTTGTAATAAAGCTTGTTTATGAAATTTTTCTCCTACATTTTCTGGTCCAGATTCAATTATTTCATCAAGAAGTCTTGTGTTTAGAGCTCCAGGTGCAACTGTATTCACATCAATATTATTATCCTTAGTTTCTTTAGATAAAGTTTCTGCAAATCTCACAACTGCAGCTTTAGAAGCAGCATAAGCACTTAAATTTGGCATAGGTTTAGTAGCTCCACCACCAGATAAAATTATTATTTTGCCGTAATTATTTTTTTTCATTTCAGGTAAAACTGATATACAACTCAGAACAGTACCTTTCAAATTAATATCAATTGCTTTTGACCAATTTTCCCAATTAATTTTTTCTATTTTTCCTTTTGGCCCATACACACCAGCATTAGCAACAAGAACATCAATTCTTCCAAATTTACTGATAGCATATTCAGCTGTTTTAAAATTATCAATCTTAATTGATATATCAGCTTTAAGTATTTCTACTAAGCCTTTAGAATTTTTTAAAATTTCTTTTTTAGCAATTTTTAATTTGTCAATACTTCTAGAGGTGATTAAAATATTAGCTCCCAGTTCAGAGAACTTTTTAGCAATTTCGAAGCCGAATCCTTGACTTGCCCCAGTAATTACTACATTAAGATTATTTAAATTAATTTGATTTTCCAATTTTATAATAATTAAATTTATTTATTGTTTTAATTTTTGATTTATATAAAAATCCGTTTGGATCAATAATTCTAACGTCAGAATTAGTTTTATAAATTAAGTCAAAATCAATTTCTAAGAATTCTTCGCACTCATTAAATAATACTATAACATCTGTTTTAAAAAGATCATTATTTAAATTGTCAAAAAAATTAAACTTTCCTTTCAATTCTTTTGGAGGTAATTTAATTTTTGGATCAAATACACTAATTTCTATATTTTTAGATATTAACCAATTGCATAATTCAACAGATAAAGATCGCCGCAAAGTACTTGTATTTGGTTTGTATGTTAATCCTAAAACTGTAATTTTAATATCATCTAAATTTTTATATAATGTGATAAGTTTATTTTTTATCCAATTTTTATGTTGATCATTACTTTTAAGTGCAGCTTCAAAAAGAGTTGAATTTATATTTAATTCATTTGCTTTTGAAACTAAAAATTTCAAATCCCTAGCTAATGTTCCTCCTGCAAATGCTGGGCCTGGTTTTAAATAAGATTTGGGTCCAATTCTATTTTCACTTTTCAGTCCTATTTCAACCTCACTAGCGTCCGCACCTGTCAATTCGCAAAAACTAGATAATTCATTTATAAAAGTGACCGAAAGAGCTAAAAAAGAATTAATTGCGTGTTTAGTCATTTCAGCAGATGGAACAGACATCCAAATAATTTTATTTTTTATCTTATTTAATAATTCCTCAATTATATTTTTAGTGTCTTCTTCAAAAACACCTACAATTACTCTGTCAGGATTAGTAAATACATTTATAGCATTACCAAGTCTTAAATTTTCAGGAGAATAAGCAAGTTTTATATTATAATTAGGATGATTTTTTGTAATATAATTCTTTAACTTACTAGTTGATTCTATTGGCATCTGAGATGATATTATTAAAGTTCCACTTGGATTTATATAATTCATCAAATCTTTCATTTGATTTTCAACAAATTCAACATCCGCATTATCATCATCATCAACGGGTGTGTCATATGTAACCCAAACTACATCAGAATTCTTTATGTCTGAAAATTTAGAAGAATAAGAAATTCCTCCATTATCAAAATATTTTTTTGTTAATTTATCAAGTCCTGGCTCATAAATTGGTAAAATACCTGATTTGAAATCATTTATTAAATCTTTATTCTTATCAATAGCAGTGACCTTATGTCCAAAATCAGCTAAACAAGCTGCGGTAACAGAACCCAAATGCCATAATCCAACGACTGATACTTTCATAGTTAATTACGATTATTAAAAAGCCAATTATTATCTTTTAAATACGAAATTGTTTTAACAACCCCCTCTTCTATTGTTAATTTAGGTTTCCATCCTAAACTTTTAATTTTAGAGCAATCAAGAAAAATGAAAGGATTGTCACCGACCCAACCTCTTTCTCCGCCAGTGAAAGATAGCTTTGGATCTAATTTTAAAAATCTACATATGTATTTTATACTATCTTTAACTTTAACATATTCATCAGTTCCGAGATTAAAAATATTTACTTTATCATTAGCATTTTTCAAGGAATGTAAAATTGCATCTACACAATCTCCCACATATAAATAAGATTTCCTTTGATTCCCATCACCAAGAACCCTTAAATTATTTGGATCTTTGATCAATTGTTGATAAAAATCATATACATGACCGTGTGAATAACGTTCTCCCAATATTGAGACAAATCTAAAAATCCAAGACTGAAAACCATAACCTTCACAATAAGACTGAATCATACCCTCTCCAGCAACTTTTGAGGTTGCGTATAAAGATGTTTGAATTGGAAAAGGAGCGTTTTCTGGTGTTGGTATTACTTTAGAATCTCCATATACTGACCCTGTTGATGAAAAGACAATTTTTTTAATATTATTAAATCTCATTGATTCCAAAACATTAAAAGTTGCTATTGTATTTTGTTCAAGATCTCTGTAGGGATTACTTAAGCCGTCTCTTATATCAGCATTAGCCGAAAGGTGAAAAACAATTTCCCCTCCTTTAAACCATTGATTAAGACCCTCTTTGTCCAAAAGATCTCCTTTTATAAATTTAAAATTAGGGTGGATATTTATATGTTCAATAAACTCAAGCTGACCAGTTGATAAATTATCAATACCAATAATACTATACCCTTCTTTGAGTAATTTATCTATTAAATTACTTGCGATAAAACCACAACATCCTGTAACAATTGCCTTCATAAAATATTATTTTAAATAAATTTAGTGGTGGAGTTAATATTCTCTAGTATGTCTTTTTTTATTTCTTCATTGTATGGACCTGCTTTTAAAATCACTATTGGATTTTTTAAATCTTTTAGAATTTTAGGGGATTTAACTATCATATTTGAACCATACAATCTTTTACCTATTTTTAATGGACTATTATCCAAGATTGAGGTTATTTTACTGTTATTTAATCCAAAAGCAAATAAAAATTGGGAAAAAATATGGGCTCCAAATAAGAAAATTTCTGAATTAGAATTCATTATTTTTAAATTAATTTCGTTTATCATAGAATTATGAAATGAAATGAATTCATTGAACATTTTTTTATATTTATCATATTGATTTATTAAATCAAATTGTAATTCTTTTTTTTCAACTTTTTCAACAGAATAAAAGTGGCTATGGTTTTCAAAATCAACTTTTTTTAATATTTTAAAACCTGATTTAGCTAAAAAAAATTCAACGTAATAATCAGTCATTAACATTGTATGTTCAAAATTTATAGCATTTGTAAATTTATTTGAAAATAAATATTCTAAATTAGGATAACCAAAAATAAATTTACCTCCATTTGGTAAATTTTTTCTTACATCATTTAAAAAAAATTCAGGATCATAAACATGCTCAAAAACTTGAGAAAGTGTAATCGTTTTAACTGAAGAGTCACTTAAAACAAACTCATTAGTGAAAAAACTTTTTAAAATTTTTAATCTACCTTCTTCTTTAAAAGTAGGGTTTGGCTCTAAAACAGTATATTCTATTTCATTATCACTAGAAAGTATACTTTTTGCAAGTTTACCGCTTCCACCACCGATCTCTAAAATATTCCCATTCTTATTTTCAAGGATAAATTGTGCTAATTCTTTATTGTACCTAGCCCATGTAGCTCCAGTTGCATCCATGTGTTGTTCAGCGTAAAGTATTTCCATTGGTATTAATTTAGAAAGCTGAATTAGTCCAGTGAGAGGGTCAATTTCCCACTTCATATCAGCAAATAAATCTTCATTAATATTCTTATCTGTACATCCCATAAAGATTGGGAAGTTTTTAAAGGTATGAAGGTGCTCTAAATTATTTTTTTTTGAAATAACAGAATTTGATCTGTCAATGTAGTTTATTGATTTTTTCATTTTAATAAGGATTATGTTCTGGTTTATAGGGCTCTTCAAATTTAACTCCAATATAATCTGCTTGTTTCCTTCTTAACTTTTCTGATTGAGTTAAAGTCTCATTTGTAAAAGAGTTACTCATAACAAAGCTAGGGTGTGCCATTGAATCAAGGTATGTATTAGATTTAACTTCACTAGCCAATACAACTTGACCTGTTGTTAATAAAGTTTCACATGCTACTTTTGAATTAGGGTCAAAAGCTAAAAAATTATCAACTAGTACATCACTAATTTGATCCACAAGTTTGTCAGGATGTCCTTCGATTATAGATTCTGATATAAATAAATAACTCATATATTTATAACAAATTTTCTAAAACATACTTTTCATTTAATGACAATGCTTTATCATCTAATAAAAAATCAAAAGGATGTTTACCCATTACTAACTTATGATATTTTACTCCCCAAGATTTTAGCTGATTGTTTGTCAATTCAAAAAGTTTATCATAAACAACTGAAACATCCATTTTATATGTGAACATTCCTCTAGCAGTGTAAATTACAATTGTGTGACCAGCATCATGTAACTTATTAATAAGTTCAATATTTTCTTTCATGGGAAGACATTGAAGATATTTAGCTCCTTTTAAATGCTCAATACCTTCTGGTCGATAACATAAAGTGTCATCCAAATCTATAGCTAAAAGCTTACTTTGTTGCTTCATACAATTCATTTAATTTATTTTCTAAATTTTTTTTCACCTTTACTTTAAAATCCGGAAGAACAGTATTAACCCTATTATAATGCCCACATACTTTTATTACTTGTCTTTTGTTATTTAAATTAAAATTAGGGGTTTCCCACCTTTTCCATTTATTTGATTCAATACAGTTATTGTACCAACCTTCAATTTCACTATCATCAAGTTCATTAAGGATTGTTAAAGTTTCAATTTGCGCAATTTCTGGTCCAATATTTAAACTATCTAACCCATTTTCAAATCTAGATTTAATATTTTTAAAACTTAAATAATCTCCGTTATGCTCTTTAGAAAGTAGTCGATAATTTCTGTTAATTTCAATCATCTTACGAAGTCTATTTAAATCAAAAACACCTGTGTTTTTTTGATCAACCAGATCTATACTTACTCCAGATTGAATAACTCCGTAATTAATGTTGTTAGATACTTCTTTTGGGAGTATTGTAAATAATTTTTTAATAAAATTATCCATTTCTTCATAACTAAATCTCCGAATTGCCTCCTCAGTTAAAACTTCATATTTTACTTCTGGATTTATGGAATATATCAAACTAATTGTATCAATAGTATATTGTAAACCTTGATCAAAATCAGTATATTTAATCCACGGATCAATATGAATAATTTGAAAATTTCTTGCATCAATAGAAATCGAATTAAGGCCATCATCAGAAACATCCCCTTGTTCCGGCCCACCATGGTCTCTTAAAATCGGAACTCTTCCATCAATATATTTTGAAAATGAATCAGTTTTCCAATTATTTACATATCCGGAACTAAAATCAACTTGCCTTCTTGTTGGTATGAGTCCAAAGCATTTTGTTTTCTCCCCAACTTTAATAACTGTATCGACAATTTCCTTAGACATAGGGCTAATAAAATAATATGTGTTATTTTTCATTTGAATTTGTTAATTGGTTTTTATAAATTTTAAATTGTTCCTCTGCTTGATATAATGCAATTTGTTTTCCGCTTGAAGTGAATGGCCTGCCATCAATATCAACTCTAATATCAACAGGTGTAGCATTAAATGTTAAATATTTTGCTTTGGAGATTTTATCCCAGTTTTTTCGATTAAATATTTCAAAATTAATTTTATTAATTTTACAACAATACTGAATAGCTTTACTAAAACCCCCATCTCCTAAAATTGATAAGCTAGAGATGTTATTTTCTTTTAAGTATCTCTCAACTCCAATCCAATCAGTATTAAAAGCTTTTAAATACCCATTTTGATTAGTGATGGTATTGGCAGCACCAATTTCATTTACAGAGGGGTCTAATTCATCTACATATTTTAGAACTTCCAATTTAAAAGGCATGGATATAGCAAAACCTTTAAAATTTAATGTTTTGATTGATAAAATAATATTATCTAGATTTTCACCATAATAAGATTTATAAATAGCGTTTAAACCCTCCTGTTTAAAACGTTTATTAAAATAAATACAACCATTATTTCCCGGATTTTTTGAAAAAGATCCAAATAAGCTAGTTTCCTTATTTATCTTCATTATCAGATAGTATTCTTATAGATTCAAACCAAAGTAATTTACTGAATTTTCCTTCATGCATCGGAGACATGTTAAGATAAATTAGTCCTGTTATTAATTTAATTTTATTAAAGTCAAATCCATTCTTCTCAATAATTTTGATGAATTTGTTTTCAATTCCCTCAATTCCTTTTAGTTTTCTGAAAGAGTATTCAACAGATCTTGACCCTTCTTTTAATGAAATATTAGATTCATCTTTCATTAAATTATATGGGATTAATATTCCTCCGTATAATTTTGCTAAATCATAATATACATCACCAGCTTTTATAGAAGAACCAAAATTTCTTCTCCAATCTATGTACGTAAATGTCTTATTATGATATAGAATATTGTCAAATTGAAGATCTCCGTGAAAATTTTCATTAAAGTAGGTGTCTTTAAGTGAAGTTAAATCTAAATTATCATAGATCTCGTTAAAACTTTTAAAGTTAATTCCATTTATATTGAAACAAGTTTCAGCAAAAGAATTTCCGTTTTTATTTAAAAAAGTATTAAATCGACTAATTGTTTTATCTATATAGAAGCTTTGGATGTCATCTTGATTTGCGTCAGTTCTTTTTATATTTAATATATATTTTTTAATAAACTTTTCATAGAGATTAAAATCGTCTATCGAATATAATGTTTCACCAGGTTCCCAGTCATAATATAAAAAACTATTAGTTATACCTACATTTGAAGGGATTAAATCTTTAATATTTTGACTTCTTGAAAATAAATCCTGTAAATCTTTATTGTTTGGAATGAACTTTATCAGTCTGTTATTTTCTTTATAAGTTACTTCAGAATTTGTTTTTGATAATGATAAAGGCTTGTCGTTGAAGACCTCTCTGGCACTTTCCAAATCATCTAAATTACCTGTATCATACCAAACTAATTCCTTTGAAAATAATTCACCATATTTAGAAGGATTCTCAAAAGCAGACACAAGTTCACCGTCTTTGATGTTTTTTTCAAGTTCATTCCAGAATATATCAAAATCTAAAATACTAGCTAATCCAATAAAAGCTTTGTCAAATCCATTAATAGATTTGCCTTTAAAATCTGTAATCTTTCCATCTTTAACTAATGCAGTTGCATACTTTTCTGGGTATGATGTAGAATGCAAGCCAAGCCAGTTTCCATCAATATGTGGCACTTGAGATTTAATTAAGCAATCAGCAGTTGTAATATAGAATGGGCGCTGCAAATAATTTTTGCATTTTAAAGCTGATAAACCAGGACCTGAAGATGAACTTTCTATGTCATCTACATTGACAAATGTTATATCATGGTTTGGTAAAGCTATTTTACAATATTCTTTTATAACTTCTCCTTTATAGCCTAATGCTATAACAAATTTATAATCTGAAGGAAATTGTTTAATAATCTTAGAAATTATTGCTTCGTTATCTATTGGAAGAAGACCCTTATTCAATTCCTTAGTCAAATGCTTAAGTCTTGTCCCTTTGCCTGCTGCAAGTATTAATACACCAGGGTTTTCATGTTCACCATCTATTTTACCATCAGTTCTATTAAATTCATCTCCAATTCTAATTACGTCATCAACTTCAGGAGTTGAAACTTCCTGTAAAATAATATCAGTTAAAGCAATTACTCTATGCTTTTTAGGAGGAGTAACATTAAAATAATCTCCTGCCTTACAAATCTTTTTCTCAACAATTCCTTGGTCATTTTCTAACCAAATTTCAGCTTCTCCAGAAATTATATAATTGGTTTCTCTTTTATAATGATGATATTGATAAGAAGTTTTATATCCAGCATTTATATATATTCTCTTATAACAATACTTTTCATTTAATTCAAGCCAAACCTCTTTACCCCAAGGCTTAAACACTACTTTTTCTTTATCACTTTCAAATGGTTTATTTGAATTCATATATATTTTAATTTTTTAACAATTATTTAATTTTTTTGAGCGAATTTAGTAATTTAATTTACAATCTCATTAGGGAACTCAAATTACCCCCAAAGCCTCCAATATTCTATATCCTACATGTGAAATAACTTTCAGAGCTTTTATTGCTCAAAATAATTTCAAGTAATATACCCTCCGTCTTTTAAATATTAGTCTTTTTTTATTAATTTCAAATCAGATTCATAAATGGGAATTACTCCCTTATTTAATTTTTTTATTTTTTCTCGACTACCACCAGTAGTCAGGTTTATTTTGTTTTTTTAAAGCTCACAGACCGGCCTTCCTTTTCTTCCCAATCCTTTTCTTGTCTTACTTTTAAATTTGTCTTCCAGCCCCCTGAAATAGTGTTTAACTCAATATCATGCTTTTTAGAAAAAGACAAAAGCGCGTTGATATCTTTTGGAAAACACGTTCCTCCATATCCGAGCTTTCCATCATGCCCTGGAACATTTAAATGGCTGTCCCCTATTCTTCCATCAGAAACAAAACCCCTTAATGCATC
>Ga0206125_10001717_pt1 | contig 24811 bp, 26 predicted proteins | sample Helgoland_Spring_4_FD_148598 | JGI IMG/M metagenome (GOLD analysis project Ga0206125, IMG submission 148598) | Pelagic subsurface seawater microbial communities from Kabeltonne, Helgoland, North Sea - Helgoland_Spring_Bloom_20160331_1 | ecosystem: Environmental > Aquatic > Marine > Epipelagic ... | reverse complement strand
AAATGCAGGAATATAAAAACGTTTAAAAAGTAAGTTATTTATATTTATATTAATATATATAATGTCAGTTTTCAGGCCATTAAATTCAGACGAATCTAATTTATTTACAATAAGATGTGTTATAGCTGCACATGCATTAGCAACAGCAGATACAGTTTTAGTTGACAATGATAGTACATCTGCTGCTACATCTGTTACTACATCTTTAATAGCACCAACAATTAATAATCTTCCACCAAACTTTAGAATAACACAAAAAAACGGCGGCCAAGGTAATTATTATGAATTAGAGTATGGTAAAACATTTACATCCCCTCCATGTATAATGCTTACTCCGAAATCAACATCTTCTTCTGTAAGAATTACAGAAGCAACCGAGGTTTTGATACCAAATATAGTTCAACTTAATTTAACAACTGCAGCAGGTACAACAAATGCAGAATTTTGTTTTAGACTAGCTACCGATGCTACTCTAAAACCAGCAGAAAATGGATTTGATATAATGATCACAGGTCCAGTAAAATTAGGTGTAACCACTGGTAATTCAAATAAGGGTTGGAATATAGGTTCAGGAAATGATTCATCTACTGCATATTCATATATGAATGTAGGAATAGGAACCGGAAATCCAACAAGTGCTTTACAAGTTCAAGGAAGATTAGATTCTTTTTTTTATAAAGCAGTTGAACCTTCTACTGGTCCAAGTACAAGTACAAGTCATACTATGACAGATACAGAAACAGTATGTGAAGTTTTAAATTGTATACCTAGTACTACACTTACTTTAACTACTTTAACTGCTGCGGGTATTATAGCAGCTATGTTATCAGAAAAATCTCATACAGCTGCTGTTAATGATGCATTTGATTTAGTAATAAATAATTTGGCTACTAGTAGTGCTAATGTTATTACTCTAGTTGGTGATACAAATATAAGTATATCAGGTAACGAGAAAATATATGGAATGGAAACAGCTAAATTTAGATTTATATGTACAAATGTTGGATCAGGTACTGAAGCTGTAACAATAGTTAGAGTTTAAGTTAAAATAATAATTTAATTAATCAAATTATTATTTTATAGGTGGGCTTTCAGTCCTTCAGATACTCTCCATGTTTATTTTTTTTTAGAATTAACATCAACGGGAGCAAAATTACATTTTTTGTTAAGGGACATGAATGTTCGTTCATTATCCATTATTTTACTTCCATTTTTTTGTAGAAATTGTCTATAGTCATTTTCTGATGTAATGTTATTAACTTTTTTAACATATGAGTTTAATGTAGAATTTGGTAGATAGTTAGTAAATAACCGTCCGTCGTTCATTTTTGCAGGGCATTTGCAACATTCGCCGAATTTATTATCACTATTCATTATACAATTTCTAAATATTTTAATTTTAATGTAATTAAAATATTTAATTATTTAATTTTAATATTTCATTATATAATTCTTTTTTTGTTTTATTTTTAATTTTACCATTATCAATTTTTGTAATATCAACGTATTTTTTTTTAGCAATATTTTGTAAATCATTTAATTTATAATCAGAGAACTTTAATAATTCAGTGATAATATTAGCTTCGTCTATTTTTGAAGATTTATTTATTTTATTATTATCACTTGAAATTTCATAGTCTAAGTCTGAATGAATAGAATCATTTGTTTTAAATTTCATTTCGTTTAATTGCATATTTATATCAAGTTCATTGGGTGAATCAAGTTGATTGGGTGAATTAAGTTCATTGGGTGAATCAAATGAATTAGAAATAATATCTAAATATGTAGAAGGTTTATTTGATAAATTTACTGATTTTGTTTGTACAATAATAGGTTCTTCACCTAAACGATCAATTAATTCTTCAACATTAACTATTTCAGAGAATATATTATTTTGTTGTGATATTTCAATTGTATCTGATACAATTTGACTATTTGTAGTATTTACTTCAATAACATTTTTTTGTTCACTTTTTTCATTAGAATAAATAATCATATTTTCGGATGAAGTTAAATTATTTAATTCATAGTCATCATCAGAATCATTTTCGGTTGCAGAATATTCTGAAGTATTTTTAATTTTTATTTTATCAGATGTTATATTTAATTCATTATTTTCTTCTGATAAATTAAAATTGATTGTATTTATATTTTGTGATTTATTTTGTTCTACCTTAATTAGAGTAGGTATTGGCATTTTACAAACTCCATTTTCACAATTTTGAATTGGTATAGGTATTGTACTATTTGAAATAATATTTTGTTTTTGATTTAAAAATTCATTATTAGATACTTTATTATAATGAATTTCTTTTTCTGTTTGTTTTTCTGTTTGTTTTTTTAGTATATTTACTTCCGATTTCAATAAATCTACTTTATTATATAAAAAAAGTAATACTATACTCAAAGCTAAAATTAAAATTAGTTTGTAGTCAAACATTATTATATATAATTATGAAATTACTAAATAATTTTAAACTTATTTAGTAATATCTATACTTAATTTAATTAAATTTAATTTAATAATTTACTTGTGCCTACATCATAGGTAGCAAACCCTAAGAATGTATATAAAGTGGACATTGCCCATTTTTCATCTAATTTTTTGCCAGCTAATAAAGCTGATACTGTTGACATAGATGCTACATTAAGAGCATCTATAGCTACTTGTTTCATTGTTTCAGTAGGGAACATATCTAATGGAACAAGATCTTGTACTACAGCATCGAATGCATTAAATCCGAGAAGTGTGTATAAAGATGACATCATCCATTCTTCATCAAGTGGTTCACCTGATAGCAATCTTGAAACTGCTAACATAGTTCCTACTTTGATCCATGTATTCATTACTCTACGCATTACTTGATTTTCAGAATTATTTGGTATCATTTTCTTTGTTACCATATGGTAGGCAGTGAATCCTAATAAAGTGTATAAGCATTGCATCATCCATGCTTGATCACCTAAATCTCCTCCTACCAATAATCTTGAAACTACGAACATTGTGCTAAATTTTACCCAATCGACGACTAAATCTCTGTCTGCTAAAATGCTATCTAACATTATATATATAATACTATTATATTTTTTTTAGCAGAAATTGAATTATTAAATAATTATATATTTAAATAAATAATTATTAAAAACTATATGGAATTTTATAAAAAAGGTATTTCTATAATCTTAAATAAACAATTAGGTGAATCAGATGAAATTTTTTATAAGAGAGGATTTTTTATAATAAATCAATCAAAACTAGATGATTTTCAGGAACTTGAAAAATTATCAAAAATATGGAGTAATTATAAATTTAAAAAATGTAATTACTCTAATGATTTAATAAAATTGGTAACTAATATGGAAAAAAATATGAATTAATTTAATTTATCTTGAATATAATTAATATTAATATTATCTCTGGGTAATATTTTTCTTGTATAATCCCATTTAGATACATCGACCGGGTATCCTTCATAATCTTCTTCACAAGTATTACAATTTTCTTCTAATTTGCAGGTAGGATTGTCATATTCAGGTACTTTCCATTTATCAGTAGCTAAATAAGAATTACCATTAATAAAATTGTTATTAAAATCTTTATTATATTTACCTAATGGATTATGTTGTTCATCTGTATATATACTATATTTCATATCATTTGTATAATTATAGGAATATTTGTCATTTTCATTAGTTTCGTCAGTGATTACATCAGATGCGAACTTTAACATTTTTTTTAAATCTATATTTTGAGAGTTTATATTTTGAGAGTCTATATTTTGAAGATTATTTTCAATATTGTCAGAATTAGGGGGGGTTACTATTGATTTCGATTGTTTTAATAATTCTTCATCTTCTAATAACATATCATTTGCATTAATATCACCATAATCTGCATTAGTTTCTATACCTTTTAATTCAGAATCATTTGATATAGATCCGTAATAAGAATTATCATGCATTAAATTATTTAAGCCAGGTTTATTGTATCCTTTTAAAATAGCAACAGCTTGAACAGTATTAATATTTTTATCTTTAAGGAATTTATTTAATTGAATTGCACAAGAATCCATAGATGAAGAAGAACATTTGTCATCAATTAATTTTGCATTTATAGGGATTAACAGATTGTCTTTGATCATATTTGCTAAATATGATCTACCTATATTGTCATCTTCTTTTAATTCTAAATTATTATATATTTTATTAGAATCTTGTTGATTGATAATATTTTCATGTACATATTTTTGTAGTATTGCTTTTATAAATTGTTTTGAATCACTGTCAATAATAATTGCAATATTAAATGCTTGTTCTTTAGTTAATCGTTCTTGCAAATATAATTCTTGTAAATCACTTAATTTATCTAAACCAAAAGCTATTCTTAATTCAATAAATTGATCATTATTAATTTTTTTATTGTTTAATAATTCTTTAATTTTATTAAAACAATTATTTTTATTAGAACATAAATTAATAATTTCATCAGTTTCGTTATTAGTTAAAATTTTTTTATCTTCAAAATCCTTTATTATTTGTGGTTTAATTAAATTAATATATTTATTATCATAATCTGAATCATCTATATCATCATCATTATCATCATCATTATCTTCATTTTCTATTTTATCATCATTAAATAGAACAGGTACATCAAGATTTTCAATAACTTGATTATGAGAATTATTATAGTAATTTGTAGGTGTTAAAATATCTAAAATAATAAAAGAGATAATAATAATAGATATCATTATAAATATATCACTAGATGGAAGTTTTTTTTGAGGTACATATTCAAAAAGAGTATAAACTATTAATCCATAAACTAAATATTTTATTAGTTTATTTATATTATTTGCATTCATATATTAATTTTAGAAATTAATAATAAAATTAATATATTTCATTTTCTTCTTCACATTCATCAATAGATCCTTTAACTAAAAATTGTATTATTGTTACAAATAATATTAAGGCAGTAATTATACTACTAATGGCTAATGAACTCATATACGGATCATTACTAAATTTTTTAAATACATGTTTGGTAGAATCAATCAAAGATAAGTCGATATAAAATGAATAGCCAACTATAGAAAGTGTAGATATAAAAAAAGAGTCAACTAGTAAATTTTTTAAAGAAACTTTACAGCCAGATCTAGCTTTACTTATGGATTTAATTAAAGTTTGAAAAATAAATATTCCAGAAAATAATACTAATTTATTTTTTAAAATGTTATATTGATCAGTGCCTGGTACTCCTATAATTAATGATAAATATATAAATATAAATTGTAAAATTAATGATGATAATATTTGCATTATATATATAAAATATAATTATTCTATTTTTTTTATTAAAATAAACAATATAGATATTATTAATATTAAAATTAGTATATACATAAAAAAAATAGTCATCATATAAGGATGTATTTTTAAACTAATATTTTCAGATAATGGGCTTAGAAAACGTTCTTCTAATAAAGTTTTATTTTCTTCTTTTTTTAATTCTTCTAAAACTTTATTGATAAAATCATAAGTTAATTTAGTTAACATTAATTATAGTTATAATTATAATTTTTTTATATTTATTTCTCATATATGATAAATAAATTACTTTTATTTTGTTTATTAATAATAATATTTTATAGTATTTTCCGTATCAGAAAGAGTGCTCCGACTTCGACGTTACTGGTGCGACCAATAAAAATTAAAGAGAATTATATAAATATTATGGAATTTAATAATATTTTTTTAAATTTAAAAAATAAAATAAGAACTGATTTAACTATACCTTATATTAGCAATTTGTCTCTAATAAGATCAAAATTTTTATTTAATTATTTATTTAATTATAGTAATAATATTCATTACAAAAATTATATGAATAAAACATTAAATGAATATTTAAATTCAATATGTTTTGTGAGTGACTATGAATTAAATGATGCAATAATGGAAAAAATAAATGATTTATTAATAAATTATTATAAAAGTAATACTGAAATAGATAAATCAATTTTGGTAAAAGATTATATTAACTTAGTTAAAAAAAACATGAAGTTACAATTCATGAATGAATTATTAAAAAATATTAATTATTCTTTAAATTTTTTAAATAATCAATTAATTGTTGATAGTATATTAAATATTTTATTTGATATACAAAATATTGATATATTACAACAAAATATTAAAGATGCTATCATCTATAATTTTGATGGTTTAAGATTTGAATTTAATAATAAAGATAATACTAATATTTCAGATAATTTGGATATTTTATTTGAAGGAATAGATCAGACGATAATAAAATATATTAATAATAATTTTAATTGTAATTATAGTAGTATTTTGAATTTGTCATTATATGATGTAAAAAACTTAATATATTCTGGAGAAATATTAAATTTTAATTTTAATATGTACTTTTGTAAATAATAAAATAATAAATATATATATGAATGTTAAATTGTTATTTTTATTTTTATTACTAATAATATCGATTGGAATTTTATTCTACTTTATGCCATTACCAGTGGTAATACAAAAAAGTGATAAAAAAATAGAAGATGAAATAGAAGGGAAAATAGAAGATAAAATAGAAAATAATAATATAAATTTAAAAACAAATAAACAATTAATATTATATTGGGCAAATTGGTGTGGAATTTGTCATAAAATTAAACCTAATTGGAATATAGCAAAAAAAAAATTAAAAAAAAAATATCCAGATTTAGATATTACAGAAATAAATTGTGATGATCCAAGTGTTGATAAATGTTATCTTTTTAAAGATAACAAAAAAAAAAATTTAGATGGTGTACCTACAATTTTATTACGTAAAAATACTAATGATATTGAGTATCAAAAAATAGAAAAAGATAATTTAAAAGGAGATAGATCTGTTGATGAATTAATTAGATTTTGTGAGATATATACTTAAATATAAATTTGTTAATTATTTAATAATGATTGAAGATTTAATCATAAAACAAACTAAAAAAGATTTTTACCAAATTTATATAAAAGATAATGATACCTCTTTTGATGTATCAGAAGGAATGCAAGAACTCCAACCTCTTGCCGAGACGGAGCGGGGGAATGAATCTTCCTATAAATATAAATTATTAGAATTACAAGTTAATAATTGTTATTTACCTTTTGGATTAGAGGAATATAATAATAAATATTTAATAAATTTCGAAGTAGATATATCATCAGAATTTCATAAACTTATACGCAAATTAGAGAGTAAATTAAATGAATTAGTAGAGATTGTAGATTGTCCTCTTGAATTAAAATCAGTATTTCATAAAAAACCAAAATATAAATTATTATGCAAGGCTTATATAAAAAAAACGAATAATACATTTATAAGCAAATATTTATTAAATAATAAAGAAACTTCGATTTTTGATTTAGAAAAAGGTAAAAAATATAATTTAGAACTTGTAATTTCTGGTATTTGGATATTTAAAAATACAATCGGTATTTATATTCATTTAAAAAAAATTTCGATTAGTAATTAATATATAGTTTTCCTTGGTAAAAAATATAGTTTTTGTTTTTATTTCTATTTTTATTTTTTAATTAAAAAATAAAAATCTCTTATATTATATTAAGATGTTATTTAATAGCAACATTAAGTTATTGTTAGTTTTACTTTTGGCAGTAGTATTAATACATATGCTAAATCCCAAGGAGGCAATTCAAAATGAAGGAGAAGTTGAAACTTTTGAAGACGATAATGAAATAGAGAATAATATAATAAATGAAGGTGATTCTATAATAGATGATACTAATAATGTAGAAGAAAGTATACAAAATACAAATGTGGACGATGTCCAAGATGTATTAGGAGATGATGATAATATGATAGATTCTGTTTTAAATAGCGATGTCAAACCGAATGATTTACAACAAGTCAATAATGCAAATATTGAAGAAAATAATACCAGTGTAACAGCTCAAAATATGCAAAAATTAATGAATGAAAACGAAAAAAATAAATTAAAATTTAATTCTTCGGAATTACTACCAAAAGAAGTAAATGATAATTGGTTTGAAACAGATTTTTCTAATGCTGAAGTAAATATTGATGATAATAATTTAGTTGTTACCGACAGATACATAGTAGGTGTAAACACTGTTGGTCAATCATTAAAGAATCCATCATATGATTTAAGAGCAGCACCAGCTTGTCCAAAATTTACTGTATCACCATGGCAACAATCAACAATTGAACCCGATTTTAATATAAAAAGTATGATGTCATAAATATAATAATAAATATAATATAATTAAAAATATATATAAAAGTTTTTTTATATATAAGAATAATGAGTGAATCACAAGAAAAAAAAGAAACAAAAGAAATTCCTAAAGAAGTTACAGAAGAGTTTATTGAAGTTGTAAAAAATTGGGTACTTATAGATGACAATATTCGAAAAAAAAATCAAGAAATAAAAGAATTAAAAGATGAAAGAAAAGAATATGAAGTATTCATTTTAGAATATATGGATAATATTAATGAAAGTGTGATTGATATTTCAGATGGTAAACTTCGTAAAAATAAATCTAATACTAAAGGTTCCTTAAAACAAGAATCTATACAAAATGCTTTATTAGATATAACAAAAGATACTGGTAAAGCGATGGAAATGACAAAATATATTATGGACAGTCAACAAAATACAGAAAGAGTAAATTTAAAAAGAACAAAAAAAAGAGGGCCAAGAAAAAATAATACAAATAAAAATATATAAAAAAACAATTTAGATATAAACAATTTAAAAATTAATTAATTAAAATTATTAAAACTAATAATTTGAATTAAGTTTAAATGAATACAAAAAATGAAAGAGTATCTAAAATTAAAAAAAAAAATAAAAAAATATCAGAATGGTTAGATAATGAAATACATGAAGCTGATAGTCCCCCAAGTTATTATTTAACAAATAACATCTTAGAGGATTATTATAAAGATAATGATAAAAATATATTATTAAATGATAATTTTAAAATAGACGAATTAAAATATTTTGATGATAATTTTGATAATTTTGTAGTAGAAAATAGATATGATGAAATATATCAGAATAAAATGATATTTGAATCTAATTTAGTTCAAACTTTTAAAAGTGATAATAATGATTTTTATCAATTTCTTAATCCAAAAACTCCAAGATATCATGCAAATATGTTATTTAATCAAATGATAGATTTTTGTATTAAACGCAATCTAAATGATCATTTAGGAAATCCATTAATAAATAAAATGTTAAGAAACAAATTTTATGAATATTGTTATGATAATTCATATATAAAAAAAATATAATATAAAAATATTATATTATTTTATATTATTATTATATATGTATTATTGCATAAATGATAAATCCAGAACATATAAAGGGACTGAACCTAGTCCGAAAGGCTTAGGTTATTGTGCTCATGCCGAAAAAATAGATTCTAAAAAGAAAGGAAAAGATGGTAATATATGGATAGTTTCTATAACAAAAAATAAAATTAAAAGATGGATTAAATTAAAAAATAATTTATATGAAACAGTATCAGAAGGACTAGAGCCTTCTAAATATGGTGAAAAAGCTATATTTGATAAAGTAATATATTTTATAAATAGTGATAATTGTAATATTATTATTTATTTTTATTATAACTTTTTAAAAAATGAATGGGAACTATCAAATAAAATATTAAACGATATTAAATATGTAATTTATATAATAAAATGTGCAATATATGCATATTTAACTTCATATATTGATACTAATTCTGATTTAAATGAAATATTAAATACAAATAAGTGGAATTCTTATAAAGATACATTACCTAGAGATTTTATATCAGAATTAATATATAATCATCTATTAAATAAAAAAAAAATAAAAATAATCAAACATTTAGAGATTGTATCAAAAAATTTATTAAAAACATTTATAAGTGAAGAAGAAGTAAAAAAAATGTTTTAACTCTACATTTTACACCTTTTAACATTTAAAACGCCGACTTAGTCAGCAAAAAAAATATTATAAGATTTGAAGTATTATCTTCAAGTAAAAACAACTGATGGACGAACTTTTTCCTATGTAAATAGGTGAACGTCTGTAAATGAGTGGCTTAACGGTAATCACGGTATTTTTGCTTTATGAGCTACGTGTTTACAACCTAAAAATCGTATGATTTGAAACAACCTCAGTTTTCATTATTGCTTACTATATGTAAGCAATAATATCTTTAAGTTATTTTTATTATGAAAGTCGGCGTTTAAAATGTTAAAAGGTGTAAAAATATAATATTTTTATATTATATTTTTTCTTAAATATATAAAAGATTATACACATAATAAATAGTAATAATTGTAATTTTTGAAAATATGAATAAGAATTGTATAATATTTTATTTTTAACTAAAACACATAATTAAATAATAAAAGCTATAAAATATTTAAACAAATATCATTTTTTTATTAAAAATGATTAATAATGAATATGAAAATTGTTTAGATGAAGTAGAGAATTTAGATGAAAATAATGCAGATTTTGAACAATTTACATATGTTCAGAAAGAATCTGAACTAGATGATATATTAGAACATATGTTTGAAACTGTAATAAAACCATATATAGAGAACTATTGTCAAAAAGAAATTTTACATAAATTAACAGAACATTCATATGAAAGTTTCAAATATTTTTTCTATGAATATAGTCCGTATTATGAATATATTATAGATAAACAAATAAATTGATAATTTAAAAGCTTATTTATTTATTTATTTAAATAAATAAATAAATGAATAATTTATTAAAAACAAATTTTGGATTAAATAAATTAAAAGATAAACAAGAAGAAATAATTACAAATCTTATAAATGGTCTTGATACAATAGGTATTTTAGCAACTGGATATGGTAAAAGTATATGTTATCAATTACCATTTTTAATTACAAAAAAAACTGTAATTATAATATCACCATTAATTTCGTTAATGGAAGATCAAAAATTAAAATTACAAAAATTAAATATTCCAGTTTATTGTTTGAATAGTAATAATTCGAATAAAAATTTTGACAAAAATGATTTATTGAATGGAAAAAGTGGTATTGTTTATGTTTCACCTGAATATTTTTTAACATGTGAGAGTTTTGTTAGAGAATTATCAGAAAAAAATTTATTATGTTTAATTGCAGTTGATGAAAGTCATTGTATTAGTACATGGGGGGATTTTCGTCCAGAATATAAAGAATTAAATGTTATAAAAGAATGGACAGAAGATGTACCAGTATTGGCATTAACTGCAACTGCAACTCCTGGAATAATAAAAGATATTAAAAAAATTTTAAATTTGTCAGACCCCAAAATAATAAAATCAAGTTTTTATAGACATAATTTAAATGTGAATATAGTCAAAAAATATAATAAAGATATTGATTTTAAAGAAATAGTTGAATTAATTGAAAAATTAGGTAAAGATGATAAAACAATTATATATTGTAAAACGAAAAATGAGACAGATGATTTTGTTGTTAGATTAAAACAATTTAATTTAAAAGCAAAGGGTTATCATGCAGGTAAATCAAACAAAGCTAGAAATAGCATTCAAGATAAGTTTATAAATGGTAAAGTTAATATAATTATTGCAACTATTGCATTTGGAATGGGTATAGATGTACCAAATATTAGATTAATTATTAATTATGGAATATCTAAAGATATGGAATCTTTTTACCAGGAAATTGGTAGAGCAGGTAGAGATGGCTTGCAAAGTAATATTTATCTTTATTGGAGTAATAATGATATTAATATGAATAAAAGTTTTTTGAATAATGTAACAGATGATAATTTTCGGAAAAAACAAATGAGTAGAATATTAGAAATGGAAAAATTTGTAAATAATAATGGTTGTCGAATGCAATATATAACAAATTATTTTAATGAAAAAATCAAAAGTTGTGGTCATTGTGATTTTTGTTTGTCTAATAATGTGGAAGTAAAAACTGATATTACTAGAGAATGTTATTACATATTAAAAACAATAAAAAAATTAAAAAATAATTTTGGAACAATAATGATATGTGATATTGTATATGGATCAGATTCTAAGAAAATGAATAGTTCAATTAAAGAAACGTCAACATATGGTAAATTGAATAATATTAAAAAGGATAGAATTAAGGAAATAATTCGATTCTTAATAATGAATAATTATTTAATGGAAGTAAAATTAGAAAAAACTTTTGGATCTGTTATTAAAATTTGTGAAAAAGGTTCTGAATGGGCAAATGTTAAATTAGATGCTATAACTGATAAAATATATGAAATAAATATTCAAAAAAAAAATGAACATTTAAATATTCCCAATGAAGATTTAGAAAATAAATTAAAAGAATTTAGAAAAAACAAGGCTTCTGAAGAAGGACGAGAGTTATACCAAATATTTCCAAATAAAACAATAGAATCATTATTAAACATTAGAATTAATAATATAGAGGAATTACTAAAAATAGATGGTTTTGGTCCAAAACGAATTGAAAAGTATGGAAAAAATATTTTGAATATATTAAATGATCAACCATTAGAAGAAACTCCTCAACAAACTGTTATAGATAAATTATTAAGTGCTGGATTAACATTATCAGAAATTAAGAGTTTAAAAAATGAGATAACACTTTAAGAGAGGATAAAATGATAAAAAAATAACCTATAATATTAATATATTAGAAGTTAAAAAATTAAATTTGTATGGTAATATCACAGATGTTTTTTTTTAGTTTATAAAATAAAATTAATATTATTTATTATAATATGGAATATGAAGAATTTAGTCCTTTGGATAATACATTAATTGATGATAATATAAAAAATCCAACATATGCTGGAAGTAAACCTAAAATAGAAAATATTATAAGTAATTTTGAAATAAGTAATGATAAAGGTTTAGTAACTCATATTGAAAAAGTGATTGTATTAAGAAATGGAGAATGGGATTATGATACTTATATTAAATCAAATAAAACGATTGATAAAAGAAAAGTAAAAAGATTTATTTCAAAAATAGAAAAAGATTATGAAATACAAGATATAAATTATGAATTTTATGGAGGTCCTCCTATGGGAACATTAATGTTGGATCCAGGTGAAATAACTGGTGATAATGTATGGGTTATTAATTTAAAACCAAAATTATTTGAATATTTAAAAAAACAAGGAAAGATTGGTAATTTAGAGGATATGTATAATCAAATAGGTGGTGGATTATGGAATAATTTAAAAAAACAATTAAATAATGTAAATTCTATTGTCATTGATACAATAAATAATTTTTTTTTTATAGAAGAAAATAAAGAAAATATATTAGATCCAAAATATTATGATTCTGTAAAACAAATAAACACAAAATATGATGGTAATATTTATTATACATATTTGAATGTTTATAAAGATGGTAAATTTATAGATAAAATGAAAGTAGAATCAAAAAATAATCCTATTGAATGGAGACAGATTATGAATAAAATATTTGAATTAAATAAACAATCTAAATTTTATGGATCAGTTTATAAATTAACTAATTCAATAGATAAAGGTATTATATTAGAAACTACAGATGATGATAGATTTAAAATAAATTATTATTGTGAATATACATAAAATAATAATTTAATAAAATAAATCTAAATATATCGGAATTGTTATAGTTGGAACGTTGTATTTTTTAATTCTAAAAATATGGATCATACCACCAAAAACTAATTGGATTTGATAATAATCATCATATTAGTGTTTTTTACTTCATTTTTTACTTCAATTATTTTAATAAAATTTTGGATCTAAATGTAAATCTACATATGTCGGAATTGTTATACGTGGAGCCAAAGGTGCGACCCATGTTGGAATGTAGTATTTTTTAATTCTAAAAACATATGGGTCATACCACCAAAAACTAATTGGATTTGATAATACTGTGCTTTTTTTCATTTTTGGGAAATAATAATCATCATCATCTTCATCGTCATCATCAAATAACCAGTCGTCGTCATCATAATGATGTTTTTTATGTCCTCCCATTTGTGCTTTTTTACTTAATTTTTTTACTTCATTTTTAAATCTTTTAAAATTATCACTTTTGATCTTATGTTCTGTTACTCTATAATTTACTTGATTACCTTTTTTTGTTTCTTTGACTAGAAAATGAATATAATCTGTATTTTTCCCTGCACCTATTTGTGTTTTTTCAGATTTTTTTTCTTGTAAAGTAAAGTAAAATTCTGGCATATCATTATTAAAATATTCTGACAAGGTTGTATATACTTCATTTGCAGCATGAATTGAATTTTTTCCTGAAAATTGTGTTTTTAAACTTCCGCCTATTACAGGATTAACAAGATAGTATTCTGGCATTATATATATAATATATATATATTAATTAATTAATATAGCGTTTAAATTGAAAATAAATTAATTTAAACAATAGTTATACTATATTATTAATATGAAACTTTTAGAAGTCCGAACTGTACAAGCAAATGTTATTAAAATATTAAGTGAAGCATTAAAAGATTTAGGCCCAGATATTAATCTAGTTTTTACAAAACCTAAAGAAGAAATTGATGAAAATGGAGAAAAAACTATGGTGGGAGGAATTGGTGCTATTACAATGGCAATGTCAAATAATGTATTATTACATCTAAAATTAGATGCAGTAAATTTTGATTATTTTGAATGTGTAAAAGATAAATTTGTAGCAGGTATAAATACTTCTTTATTATTTAAGGTCATGAAAACTATGAATAATAATGATACAATTACATTTTTTGTAAATGATGATGATGAAAATAAATTAGGAATTAAATTTGAAAATAAACAAAATAATTTTATATCAACTAAAAAAATAAATTTATTTGATATTGATGAATATGAAATTGAAATACCTCCCACAAAATTTAATACAGTTATTAATATGCCTTCACCTTTTTTTAATAAAATAATAAGAGATCTAAATTCTTTAGGAGATGTTGTAGAAATAAAAAGTATTAAAAAAAAACTAATCTTAACTACAGTAGGTGAAACAGTAGGTGATGAAATTGAAATTGGAGAATCTGATAATGGTGTAACTATTGTTACTGAAGATGAAGATTTAATATTTCAAGGTAATTATGATTTAAGATATTTAAGTACATTTTGTAAATGTACTAACTTATGTGCAAATGTTGATCTCTTTATGAAAAATGATTATCCATTAGTTATAAGATATTTTGTAGCATCATTGGGTACAATATATTTATGTTTATCAAGTAAAACAGATGCAAGTAGTTTAGAATACGATGATGGGGACGAAGATGAAGATGATTCTTAATTCATATATAAAAATTGCTATATTTGATTTGTTTTCTTAGTACCACCAAAGTATTCATATGCGTAATTATTATCAACCATATATTTATTTATATTTATTTTAGAATACATATAACTAGTATATACATTACCTAAAAGACGACCATATTTTTCAGTACCCATAAGTTCAACAGTTATAATTTTATTTAAAATTAATTCTGATAATTTTGTTTTTGATTCAAGTGCTTTTTGTTTAATTTCATCACGATTTGGATCAGATAATAGTGGTTTCATTTCTGGAGTGTCAATGCCATATAATCTCAGTTTATGTTTTTCAAAACCACATTTGTTAATAATAATAATTGTTATAGTGTCTCCATCATATACATCTACAACTTTTGCTCGATAATTTCCTGTTAATTTATATAATTTTATATCATTTGTTTTTTTAGATAAAAAACAGTCTATACAAATACAGTTACCCATTTTTTTTAATTAAGTTATTTATATAACTTAATTAAAATTCAATATTATTTTATTGATATAATATATGGACAGATCATTAGTATATAATTATTATATTCTATGGTTACATTTAATAAATATGACATTTAGGTTATTTTATTCTCATAAATTAACAGATTTTCAAATAATTAAATTTGAAATGTCTGATATTAATAATTATCTAAATAGCATATTTACATCAAACTTTATAGGAGAAGCCATATTTGATAATGGTAGTATAGATATATTAACAGTTATAGTAAGTTTAACAGCATTTTTTTTAGGAAAATTTTATGAAAATAGTTGGATTAATTTTTTCATATCTTCAATAATATTTGAAATATTAATAATTTATAATAAAAAAGAAGGAAGATTATTAAATACATTAATATTCTTTATCATTTTTTATTTAATTGGAACTTTTTTGAGAAAAGATAAAAAATTATTTTTATTAGAAAAAAATTTAACAAATAAAAATATTTATGATGAAATTAATACTCAGGAATATGGGACTTATAAATTATATTAAATCCATATTCATTTAAAATATCTGTAGGCAAATTTTGTATAGAATTATTTTGATTGTTATTTATCCATATTTTTAATACACTTGTAGTTTGATTTTTTGCACAAATTGAAACACCATTTACTAAAAAATCTTTTTTTGTTAAAGATTCTCCTACTACATACATAGATAATTTTATCCATAATTCATATGATTTTTCTACAGGTATTTTTATGGACCAACATCCCCCATTTTTATTATTTGTATCTTCCCAAATTGGAGTGATATTATCACGCATCATAAAATAATGTTGTGAATTAATACCACCAATTAAATCAAAGTTATTATTAAAATTCCAGAAATTTTGAATATTATCAATTGTAAATATTTTTTTATAACCATTTATTTTCCAATTATTTTTTTGATGATGATACCATATATCCCATGAAGAATTAAATTTGTGTTCTGCGCATATATTTTCTTCCAGTTCTGGAGATAACTCGTTATATTCTGAACTGGAAGAATCGGAGAAGTCTGACATATTGTCAGAATCAATATATTTATTAATTATATTCATTTTATACTTAAAATTATTATTTTCTTAAATAATAATTATTTAAATTTTTGCATATGTTTTTAAATATGAATATGAATATGAATATGAATATGAACAAAATAAAATATATTTTATTTTTTAATAAAATAATTGATTATATTAAACCAACAAGATATTATTATTTAAGAAAAAATTCTTTAGTAGAAATAACTTTAATAATATGGTTTTTAAATATTACAATAATTGGATATTTATTACAAGATTTTATATTTGATAATAAATTATATAGTGTAAATAATGAATATATTAAAAATGTTAGAGATAAATCTAATAATATATTAATATCTAAAAAAATAATAAAAAGTATAAAATATATACATAATAATAATGAATTATTATTTAATGAATTAAAATTAAATATATATAAAATTCATCCAAATGTATTAATTATATTTTTATTATTATATTTTCAAAAATCAAAATTAAATGAAAATTGTTATATAAATATAGAATTTATGACTAATAAAAATATAATACAAATATTTCGATATACAAAATTTAAAGAATTATTTATTTAAAATTTTAATTTTCTCCAATTAAACAATAATTATAAGCTTTTCTGATACGGCTTATCTATCAAATCTGTAAAAACAATTTAAAAAAATATTGATTTTATTATTGTTAATATACTTAAATATTACTATAATATATAATATAATAGTATGTCAGGATATAGATATGATGAAAATTTATACCATATAAAAGAAATACAATTCTCCGTATTTACAAATGACGATGTTTTAGATAATTCAAGTACTAGTAAAGATCCTTATGGTATTAATTTACCTGAATCATATGAAAATTCAGAACCTAAAAGAGGAGGATTGGTTGATACTAGATTAGGTATAACAGATTCTAATTTAGATTGTGCTTATTGTGGTCTAGGTGCGAAAGATTGTCCTGGTCATTTTGGTCATACAAAACTTGTATCTCCTGTTTTTCATTATGGTTTTTTTACAACTGTAAAAACTATTTTAAATTGTATTTGTTTAAGAAGTTCTCGATTACTAGCACATAAAGTACCAGAAGAATTAAATAGAATAGTTGGAATATATAAAGGTAGGAAAAGATTTAATGAAATTAAAAAATTATCAATAGGAATACATATAAGTGATGTTGGGATTCCTGTTCCTAAAATAAAAGATGAAAAAAAAAAAAACAGTGGGGCTTTATATTTAGTTGCTGAAACTAACTTAAGTAATATAGTTAATGAAGATGGTGAAATTGAAGCTGGTAAACCCATTAAAGAAATTTTAACAGCGACAGATGTATATAATATTTTTAGAAATATAAGTGATGATGATTTTAAATTACTTGGTTTTAATCCAACATTATTTAGACCAGAAGACTTGCTTATAACTAATTTTCCAATACCTCCTGTTGCAATTCGGCCCTCACTCAGGGCTGATTATCTAGCTTCATCTACATATGAAGATGATTTAACACATAAATTAGCAGATATTATAAAATCTAATGAAAAACTTAGGCAACAACGAGAAAAAGAATTAGTAAATGGAGAAGAATCCAGATATGGCACTGATTTAAATAATTTTTTACAATATCATATAGTAACATATTTTGATAATGATAAGAGTTCATTTTTAACATCTGAACAAAAAGTTGGAGGTAAAAAATTTAAAAGTATTTCAGAAAGAATAAAGTCTAAAAAAGGAAGAATTAGACAAAATCTAATGGGAAAACGTGTAAATTTCTCGGCACGTTCTGTTATTACATCTGACCCTAATTTAAAATTAAATGAATTAGGTATACCAAGAAGAATTGCTATGGAGATTACATTTCCTGAAGTAGTAACTGCTTTTAATATCGAAAGATTAACAAAATTAGTAAGAAATGGTAGATATATCTACCCTGGAGCAAATTTCGTTATTCAAGGTAGTTCGTTGGGTAGTTCTAATATTCGAGAATATGATTTAAGATATAGAAAAAAAACACTTAGATTAAAGTATGGAGATATAGTCGAGAGACATTTATATAATGGCGATCCTGTATTATTTAATCGACAACCATCATTACATAAACTTAGTATGATGTGTCATAGAGCTAAGATTATCGATGATGATCGTTTTAATACTTTTCGATTGAATGTGAATGTAACTCCACCTTACAATGCAGATTTCGATGGTGATGAAATGAATTTATTTGCTCCACAAAGCATACAAACACAAACAGAGTTAGCAATGATAGCTGATGTAAATAAACATATTATCTCTCCAAAAGATAGTAGTCCAATTATTGTACCAGTACAGGATTCAGTTTTAGGTACATATAAAATAACAAGTCATGATAGTAAAGTGAATTGGCATGATATGATGAATATACTTGTTCATACGGTTGAAATTGATTATAGTAAATTAAATATTGAGAAGAATAAGGAATATACAGGAACACAATTATATAATTATATTATACCTGAAGGTATAAATGTGGAAGGTCCTGTATCAGTTAAAAATGGAGATATAATAAGTGGTCAAATGAGAAAAGGATCTAATAAAAATATTATTACTAACTGTTGGGATAGACATGGTGTAAAAATTACAGCTGATTACATTACAAATATTCAGAAATTGAATGTAAATTGGCTTTTGTATGATGGTTTTTCGGTAGGTCTGAAAGATTGTTACATTAATAAAGAAGCTAAAATTAAAATAATAACAGAAGTAGAAAAAAAAAAATTAGAAATACAACATTTAATTACAGAAATTGAAAATAATCCAGAATTATTAGATGCTGATGTTTTCGAACAAAGTATTAAAAGTAATTTATCTGCTCAAAAAGGTGATATTCAAAGTATGGTTGTTAAAGAGCTTGATGATGATAACAACTTCTTTATTATGACAAACTCTGGTGCTAAAGGTAAAGAAGTAAATCTTATGCAAATTATGGGTGCTTTAGGTCAGGATATTTTCAAAAAAGAAAGAATTCAAAAAGATATTAATAATAGAACTTTACCTCATTTTTTCCAAAATGATGATACTCCATTAGCTAGAGGCTATATTGAAAACTCATATCTTGATGGAATATCTCCTCAAGCATTTTTCTTCCATCATATTACAGGAAGAGAAGGTCTTATCGATACTGCAATTAAAACAGCAGAAACTGGATATATTGCTCGTAAGTTAATGAAAGGTTTAGAAGATCTTGGATTAAAATATGATGGTACGGTAAGAACAGGAATGAATATTGTATTGCAATATGTTTATAGTGATTTTAATTTAGATCATACAAGATTAAAAACTTTAACTTTAAATACTATAGCTAAAAGTAATTCTGATATAGAAAAAGAATATACATTTTCAGAGAGTGAAATTAAAACAGTAATTAAGGAATGTAAATTATCATCAACTGTTGTTAAACAATTAAACGAGAATTATATGAAAGAATTATTGGGATTTAGGGATTTAATGAGAATTACTCAACGTGTAATAAGTTTAAATTATAAAACATTATTAACTGAATATCAGTTTCCTGTCAATTTACATAGACTTATCAATGATGAAATTAATAATATTAGAGAAAAAGATACAAATGAATTTTGTTCACCTCAGTATATTTTAGATAAAATTAATTATATTCTTAAACCTGAAATTACACAACTAATTACATTTAATGATAACATTTTAAATGATGAAGATTCTGTTAAATTAAAAGATGAAAATAGATCAAAGACTTTATTCAAATATTGTTTATATGAATATTTATGCCCCAAAAAGGTGATATTCGAGTATAAATTCAGTAAATATAAGTTTGATATTCTAGTCGAACAAATTATTAAAGATTTCAAGAAATCACAAATGCAACCTGGAGAAATGGTTGGTTGTTTGGCTGCACAACATATCGGCGAACCATCAACACAAATGTCGGTATTAGGGTCTACAGAAATGTTAATTGTAGAAAAGAACAAATCATCGTCTAAAACTAAAATATACAAAGGAACAATACAAAATTTCTGTGAAAACTTAATGGAAAAACATCCAGAAAATACATTTTCAACTGGACATGAAGATAGTTATGAAACTCTATTAGAAAATGACGTTAATAATTATTACATTGTGGGTGTAGGTAATGATGAAACTACTAAACTAAATAAAATATCACATGTAAGTAAACATCCAACTAATGGTGATCTAATGGAAATTAAAACTAGAAGTGGTAGAAAGATTACTACAACATATTCTCATAGTCATTTAATTAGAACAGAGGATAAAGTAGTCCCTGCACTGGGTTCAGAACTTCAAATAGGACACCGTATTCCAGTTGCTAAAAATATCAAACTCGATTTACCAAGAATTAACTCAGTCAAAATTGGTGATAAACAAATCGAACTTAATGAATTATTTGGATGGTTTATCGGAGCTTATTTAGCCGAAGGTCATGTTTCTAATAATACAATTGTAATTACAAGTATTAAGAAACATTTCCAAGAAAATACAATAAAATTTGCAAAATTGTTCAATAAAAATGCTAAAGTTATAGATAAAAAAGGTGAATATGGTCCTTCACAAGATACTAAATTCACTAACAAGCCATTAGCTGAATTCTTAATAGAAACGTGTAAAAAAGGATCATTCCACAAAATGGTTCCAGACTTTGCATTTGCAGCACCTGAAGAATTCACTAAAGGCCTTTTAAGAGGTTACTTTGATGGTGATGGAAATGTACAATGTGATAAATTACATCATTATTTCAGAGGATGCTCTCGCAGTGAACAACTCATTCAAGAATTAGGTCTATTATATGCTTATAAAGGTATTTGTGTTAATTATGTCACTGAGAAAGACAAAGGAGGCAGTGAATTATATCATTACATAATTCCATACAAGTATGTAGATCAATATTATGAAGAGATTGGTACTGATGATCCAGAGAAGTTAGAAAAGATAATGAATTTAATAGAATATACACACAGAGATAATGCACATGATAAAGCAGAATATATTGATAAGATACCAAACCTTGGAAACTTAATTGCAACATGTGGCAAAGACTTGAAGTTACCAGGTCAAAGTCGTAATTATGGTAGATGGAAAAATAAATCTTCAATTGGTAGAGGTACACTTGGTAGATATATTAAGATCTTTGAAGAAGCCAACAAATCAAATCCAGTTGTAACCAGAGAAATCAATATTCTTAAACAAGCATATAACAGTGATGTTATCTGGGATGAAATTGTTGAAATAGTCAATATTGATGATCCAAAAGAATATGTTTATGATTTCACAGTACCTGGTAATCAAACATTTTTAACTTTAGGTGGCATTTTAGTGCATAATACACTTAACACCTTCCATGCAACTGGTTCAGGATCTACGCAGATGCAAGGTGTTCCTCGCGTAGAGGAATTAACACGGACAACCAAGAATATTAAGACTCCAGTAATGAATATTTATTTAGAAAAAAAATTCCAAAAGGATGATGATAAAGCAAATCTAATTGCATCCAGTATTCAACATACAAAAATTAAAGATTTGATAACAAGTTTTGAGATGATATATGATTTAGATACAAATAATACAGGATATACAAAAAAAGATAATGTAAGTAATCCATTTTTTGTAAATTTAAAATCCACAAAGAAGAATTACGAGGATATGGCATGGTTACTAAGAATTAAATTGGATAGAGATAAAATTATAGAAAAAAATGTAACGACATTGGATATTAAATCAAGTTACTTGAAATTTTACAAAAATTATATTGGAGATTTGAAAGGAATTAAAAAATCTGAAAAACAAATAATAAATTCAATAGTTGGAACATGTGTGTTATCTAATTTTGATAATAATGACGAACCAGTCATTCACATTAGATTTGATATTATTGATTTTGATTATGATTTATTATTAAATATAAATAACTGGATTATAGACAACTTTAAATTAAAAGGAATTGATGATATAATCGGAACAAATATAGACAATAATAGTAGATTAATTAGTTTCGATAATAAAAATAAAGAATTTGAAGAAACTCACGAAGTCGTCATCTATACAGAAGGTATTAATATGACAGACATACGACATTTAGATGGAATCGATTTTAATAGAACATATTGTAACGAAATTAACACTATTAATAAATACTTTGGTATTGAAGCAGCTAGAAATGCTTTATTAAAAGAATTTTATCAAGTCTTTAATGAATATAATTTAAATTTCCATCATTTATCAATATTAGTTGACACAATCACAAATTTAGGAATATTGTCATCTATTGATAGACATGGTATTAATAAACTAGACACTGATCCATTATCAAGAGCATCATTTGAAATGCCAATAGAACAATTAACAAAAGCTGCATTATTTGGAGAAGTAGATCAAATGAGAAGTGTATCATCTAGAATTATGGCTGGTAGAGTTATTTCAGGTGGTACTGGATTATGTAGTTTATTATTAGATACAGAATATGTAATGAATTCAGAATATATAGAAGACGAAGAAGCTGCTGAAAGAAGTAATTTTAATAAAGTAGAAGAAAATGTAATTATCAGAGATATTATTAAAAGAAAAATATCAGATATATTTAAACCTTGTTTTTGAAAAAACAACATTAATATTAATTTATAATTAAATAAAATTTTTAAATATTATTTAATTATATTCATTAAGTTCATTAAATTCATTAAATTTATTTATTTACAGAATAAACAAAATTTCTATTATTAAATAACATTAATCTTATTTCTTCTTTAATCTTATTTAATACAACATTTTTCTCTTTTTTCTCTAGATATCTTTCAAATTTCTTCATTATAATTGGATAATTTATCCCATTCTCAATCCAATCTTCCACTTTATCTTGAATTATACATTCATTATCATTTATCATATCTTCAATTACTTCTTCTCTATTTAATGTATCCCATTTTTCACCATTATATACCATTATATACCCATTTTTTAGATTCGATATATATACATTATGATTTTCTGGTTTCTTCGGATTCAAATGTATCATTTTTATTAAATGAGGTACACACATATTACTATGATGCATACATTTTATAATGTCTTTTTCTTTTAAAGTACTTAAATCGGTGTCTTTATAAGCTAACAATTTTATGTTATTCTGTATATTTTGGGTTATATTATTATTATTTATTCCTGCTTTTTTGATTAATTCATCTATTTGTTTGTCCCGTTTATCTAATTCTTTATCTCGTTTATCTAATTCCTTTTTATAATCTTTTATCTGATTATTTTGTTCTTTTAATTGATCATTTAATAAATTTACTAATTTATTCATTGAATCCTTTGCTTCTTCATTTTCTTGTTTTTCTTTACATTTTTTATAATGTCTACTTAATGATTGACTAAATTTATATTTTTTTTCACAAAATTTACATTCAAAACTTTTATTCTTTTCGCTATTTTCGGTTACATTTTGTTCTATTTCGGTTACATTTTGTTCTATTTTGGTTACATTTTTGTATTCTTCATAACTTTTACCACATAAAATAGATTCTTTACAATCATCTATTTTTATTTTATTTAATGTATTATTACATGTAAATTTACGTAACAAATGATTAGACATTTTTGTTTTTATATGCGTGGTCCACCCACACCTATAACATTCATATTTCATTTAAATTATATATAAATTATATATATTTATTCTTAAAATATCCTAAAATATTAACATTTTATCTTTAAAATATCTTTAAAATATCTTAAAAAATATTAAAAATATATCATATATACACATATACCAATATTACATCTATATATATAATAATATGTATATACAATACACCATGTTTTTGGGATATATATATACACATTCTATATATGTTATATTTTC
>Ga0206125_10001716_pt1 | contig 24812 bp, 25 predicted proteins | sample Helgoland_Spring_4_FD_148598 | JGI IMG/M metagenome (GOLD analysis project Ga0206125, IMG submission 148598) | Pelagic subsurface seawater microbial communities from Kabeltonne, Helgoland, North Sea - Helgoland_Spring_Bloom_20160331_1 | ecosystem: Environmental > Aquatic > Marine > Epipelagic ... | reverse complement strand
GGACAGTTTGTTCCAAAAAGGCCAAGATTTAAACTCAAAGATAAGCCACAAAATAAAATAATTGAAAATATAGACACAGTCAATGTTTTCAAATTGTCAAAAATGTATTATGAGGGGAAAGAGATTTTTCCAAACAGAGAAGTAATTACTAGAAATTATTATCCAGAATATAATACGATATATATAAAGTTTTTTTCAAATGGGCGCGTATTGACCATGTCTATTCCATCTATGGATAGCTTAGGGAATCTGAATAATTTGAATGAAAAAGATTTAAATCCCCGAAAAAGTAATTCTTTCAAAAAATATTATTATGGCAAAGATTTGTTCACATTTGAAATAGAATCCTTTGTAAGAGGTGAGAGTATTGGCTATTATTTAAGATCAAAATACATGATAAATGCAAAAGGGGATACTCTAACTAGAGAGATGTTTGAAGGTAAAGGTTCGGCTATTTACGTCAAAGAACCCCTCCCCAAACATTGGAAAAAGTACCCTGTAGATTGGTAAAAGAAGTGTGTTGAAAAAAAATGAAGAAATAAGCAGGTGAAACGAAGACCAAAGAACAAAAGAAGTTAGTAGATATCGAAGTTCAGTAGGTCAATATAATCTCCGTAAGCTCTGTGGTTAAAAACGAGTATGAGTAAGTAATAAACAAGAAATAAATTAACAATATAAAAAAGAAATGATATGAAAACAAGAATTTTAATTGGAGTCATGCTCCTAGTATGTACCCACATGGCCAATGCCCAAGAAAACAACCCACAAAATTCAGCGGAGGGATTCTTAGAAAATCAACTATCTAAAAACTCGAGTTTCCACCTAGGGAATAACATAGAAGGTTTGATTTATAATACCGTGAATGAAAGTACAGGCAAGGTAGTTTTTTCTGTGCCGATTGCTTCAATTTCCGCGAGCTCAGCAGTCCAATATTCGCTTGCCTTGAACTATGATGGAAAATCGGCTTTTGAAACCGCTAAAAATACAAATGAATTCAATCCTACTAGTTGTGTAGGGGTGGGGTTTTCGATGTCTGTTCCTAAAATTGTAACAGATTATAAACAAACAACTACAAAAGACGATGATGATTATTATTTGATTTTTGGGAATACACATAAACTTAAATGTATTAAGAGAACACCGGAATTGATGGAGTTTGTATCAGAGCCCTACAATGCATGGAAAATTAGCTATCATATTTCCTTAGAATATTGGATCGTGATAAAAGAAGATGGTATTGTATATCAGTTTGGGGTAGATTCTGTTGCTAATGGGATAAAAAAGATTAGTACATGGGGAAATTGGATTGGAGATTCTGTTCAAACACCAACAGGAAATATGCCAATAGAGTGGTACTTGGTTCGAATCCATGATCAATGGGGAAATGAGCTAAACTTTACATATGATAAAATTGAAGGAAAACAAAATAGCAATCAAATTAGAAATTTTCATACGGAAGCCTTGTATCTAAAAGAGATTAGAGCTTCTAACGGAAGTAAATTGGTCTTGTCGTATAAAAATAAATTACCAGATGAATATTTTGAACCTCATATTGAACAAATAGAACCAGATGCCTATCAAGAGCGCTATGAAAAAAAATATATAGATAAGGTTCAACAATTTAATAGTTCTAGTGAGTTACAAACTACCACAGAAATGAATTATGAAATCATAGGTGAAGAACAACCAATACCCTACCATTTAAAGCGCTATTTAAAACAAATAATAGTAAGAAACACTGAAAATTTAAGCCTGCCACCTTTTGAATTTAAATACCATACCAGTGGTGAGTTTAAAGGAGGTATTTACAAAACCACATATCCGGGAGGAGGTTTCGTAACCTATAGTTATGAAAAGCAAAACCTTTTTACAAATACAATGATAAATCATACTGATTTAATTCAAAGTATCGGCGATGAAGAACCTGTTGAATATGGTTTGGAAAATGACTATTTAGTACTGTATACGGAACAAAGTGTGATACATGAGTATTGGGAGAATAATACATGGAAAGAATCTCAACATTTTCTACACAAGAATTCCGGATGGGAGTTTAGAGCCAACAAGTTTCATGGATATTTTTCATATGAACCAGATAGTAGAAATTTGATTTTATACCATTTATCTCAAAACGGAAAAACATGGAAAGCTACCGTTTTTGATAACTTAAAGGAGGAGTGGATAGACACCGAATCAAATTTAGAATTTCATAGTTATGAACTCTTAATTGGTGATGAATTTGTTGCTTTTGGTTATGAAAACACAGGTGATTTACATATCTACACCTTGGAGAATGATGCTTGGACATATAAAAAAATTGTATTCTCAGAAAGTGATAGTTCCAATGCATCGGCTAAGTATTCCTTTACGGCTTTTAAAAACTATATTTTAGCAATTAACGTTAAAGGAGGTGAAGAAATAGAAGGTTCAAACACTATAGATTATCAGGATAATTTTTATATAAATTACCTGAATAATGAAAAGAATTGGATTTCAAAATCGTGGTCGAAAGAAGCGGTACGATTTATAAGTAATTTGCCTGATTCATACCAACCTGTAGTTGTTCCAAACAATTCGATGGCATTATTAAAAATGTCAACTAGCCTCACACTTGGATCTGATTCTTATTATTTACATTGGGATGATGCATTTAATTTAATAAAAGTACATGACAATATTATAGTAAAAAGCATGCATAGAGAAATAGGGAGTACAACTCTATCAGACTTAGAGTTCTATGCGAATTCAAACAGTGGGTTTGTTTTTAGGCTATATCGATATTTTGGTTTAAATAGGTACGATGGAATTAATTGGAGCTTTGGTCCTTATTCAGACGCAACTAATGGGCAAGGAAATTATACACGTGTGAGTAGTGTTCATGGATACCACATTGAAATAAGTCCGGATAGGTTGGTATTAGAGAATGGTTTTAATTGTTCAGGTGAATTGTTTAGATATATCGAGTATTTGCCAAACAAAAACTCATGGAAATCTTCGATAATTGATGGTGGTATAGAAAATGGTTGTAGTCCTTTTTTGGCTTCCTTTGACAATTATATTTTTAAGAATGAAGGGGTTTATAAAAAAATAGATACTTCCGATGGACTGGAAATAAGAAAAGAGAATTCGGATAATTTTACGCCATTTAACAGTCGTAAAAAACGTGAATTTTCATACAAGTTTGGTTATAACAACGATGTCTATTCAACGAGGTTATATTATATTGATAAAAGTACAGGTCAGCTCGAGTTTTCTGAACTTGAATTGAGAAATGATTATGTTTTGAAGAACAAACAATTTAGTAATAATGCAATTTTGTCACCTACCGAAGGCAGAGATATCGATGGTGTGGTATGCAGATTGGTTCAAGGAGGGTTTCAAAATGAAGTGTATGATATTGTGGTAAAATCAATAGAACTCAATGATTTGAGGCAAAGCCCTAGAAAAATAGAATACCAATATGAAGAAAAGAACATGCTTTCCGATGAAAGAATTTTTTACGGCAAAACAACCATAGAGCACAAAGGATTTGGAAATGATAGCAAAGGGAAAATAATAAAGTTTTTCGATACCGGGCTTTCCGATATGCGTTTGCTTGGTACATTGAATAGAATTGAAAACAGAGATGTTAATGGGGAACTAAAGAAAGAGGCCACTTTTACTTATGATGTGTTTTCAAAATACACGGCAAACGCTGCAGATAAACCTGTATTAAGTACCTTCATAAGAAATACCGATGTTACAGATACAACTTTTTTGGAGTCGGGAACTTTAACTGTAAACACGGTAAAGGAATACAATGCTATTGGTTTGCCCGTAAGAACAACAACGATAAAATCGGATGGGAGTACTGAGGAATTAATTACAGATTACGGTTTTGAAAATTCTTCCGCATCACTAGCAACCCCATTTCTAGAGCGAAACATGCTCAGTCAAACCATAGAAGAACGGGCTTATAACAACGGAGTGCTGTCCTCAAGGAATCAAATAAAATGGAAAGCACAAAATGACATATTATATCCCTATCAAAATTGGACAGGTGTATCCCAAATAAAAAGGACAAATGAAATCACTAAAATTTCTGATACAGGGGTAATAATTGAAGAGAAAACAGGTACAGAAGTATATAAAGTTATCCTTATGGGCTACGATTCAAAATATCCGGTTGCAGGTATTGGAAATGCTAGATATGAAGCGGTAATGTTGGCACTAGGGGTTTCCTATGAAAATTTGCAAACGATGCATACTGAATCCCTAAAGAATATACTTTTAAAACTGTACGAAAGTTTACCAAAGGCGACAATTTCACTTACGTTTTATGACTCCAATGGGAACATTACTAACAGAGTAGACGCAAGAAAAGAAGAAATGTTTTACTATTATGATGCATTTAACCGTATTGTATATACAACAGACGCTTTAGGAAATAAACTAAATGAGTCGGAGTATCATTACAAAAGCTAACCGATAGGATTACTCCACAGGAATTTTAATCTGATATACTTTTCTACTTCGGTTGTTGAGTTTGTTCTCGCGAAGCCAAGGATTGTAAATTTTCAGTTCCTTATAATTGGTATTCATTTGAAGGGCAAAATTTGCAATATTACTAATTACCGTATCAACAACCACCGTTTTTGTGCGTTGGAGACGATACAAATCTTCATTTTCAAAAACGAAGCCATAGTTTTCCGGATGTGTTAAAATTTCTTTTACAGCAATCACTCTAGGAAGGTATCTTTGGGTTTCGTCTGCTAAAAGTAAATCGTAATAATTCGACACCTGTTGTTTGTCGAGCTGTCTTTGAATACCTCTGTTTCCTGCGTTGTAAGCTGCCGCCGCTAAGGTCCATGTTCCAAACAATTCTTTGGAATGTAAAAGGTAGTCACAAGCAGCCTGTGTTGCTTTTTCTATATGATAACGCTCATCTACATTGCTATTTACCTCTAAGCCACGTTCTTTTGCTGTATGCGACATCAATTGCCAAAAACCTTTGGCGCCTGCAGAAGAGGTAACATTCATCAAACCACTTTCAATAACTGCCAAATATTTAAAATCTTCTGGAATGCCGTTATCCTTTAAGATTGGCTCAATAATAGGAAAAAACTTATGTGTTCTTTTAATCAATAACAAGGTGTTGGACTGCCAATAGGTATTTACTAGAAACTCACGGTCCACACGCTCTTTTACATCTTGAATTTCCAATGGGATACGCTCACCAGCAAACGTAATATTGTACGGTATTTTAATGGCTTTTATTGCATAACTTTCACTCGTTCTCTTCTCAAGTTCTGAGGTGTTCGCTAGAAAGAAGACACTTACAAAGACAACTGCTAAGCTTAAAAATAATTTAGTTGAAAAATTCATAATTGGTTTTTGTTTAAAGGACAATTTACGAATTTATTCGCTCAAATTTCATACCAAGTTTTTAAGCAATTGCGCACTTATGGTTTTTGCTTTTGTAACAATCATAATATGCGTGCCTTTCTCAATTGATATACAGTTCTTTATATAGTGAATAGGAAAGATAAAATCATTTGTGCCGTGAATGTGTATAGTGTTTGGAAGTGGACTCGTCTGTTTCCACTGCAATACCTGTTTGATTGCCCAATTGAGATACAAGGGCTCTCGAAAAGAGAGGTACATTTGATATTGTTCCAATCTACGAGTCGTTTTACTGGTAGAAACTGCAGCAATAAAACGCAGTATACTATTTAAAATACGACTAGGGAAAAGACGATAAGCCTTCGTGTCTCTGATGAATTGCATTTTGTTCGATAGTTCATGATGACTTTTGATGCTTGATATCAATACAATTTTTTCACAAGCTATGTGTTTTGCCATTTCCTGTACCATAACACCCCCAAAGGATACGCCTACCAAAATAGGGTTTTGATGCTTTATTTTCTGACACAATCTGCCAGCATAGTCCTCAATGGTTTCGTCTTTTGAACTAGGAAGCATCCATTCTAAATAATGACATTCATACAAGGCTTCCGGCAGTGCAAGGCGCTCAAAAATCTTTGCGTTTGCTGCAGTTCCTGGAACAAAATAGATGTGTTTTTTTGTTGACTTCACTAATAATTCACGTATGCGTTGACTTACAATTCAAAGATACGTTGTTTTTGGTTAACAGCAACCAGCTACTAGGCTCCTTAACTCCAGAACTTCTGAATTCTCACCAATGCTTTCTTACTGGCACCGCTAGGATATCCAATCAAAACGAACGAGTCCGTCTTCATCGATTTTTGTCAATGAAACTGGGTGTATGGTATTCACCAAGCTTGGGTTCCAAGGGGTTTTTACTTTGACATAATTTTCTGTAAATCCTTGAATATATCCTTCCTTGTTCTCGCTTTCAAACAAAACCGTGCTCGTTGTGTTTAATTGACTTTCATAAAAAGCACGACGTTTTTTCACAGACAATCCTCGGAGCATTTTGCTGCGTTTTTTACGTTTATTTAAAGGAACAACACCATCCATAGCTACAGCTTCAGTATTGGGTCTTTCCGAATAAGTAAATACATGTAAATAGGAAATATCTAATTCGCTGAGGTAGTTGTACGTTTCGAGAAAGAGTTCATCTGTTTCTCCAGGAAACCCGACAATTACGTCGACACCAATACAGGCATTAGGCATAACTTCTTTAATGGCAGCTACACGACTGGTATATACATCTCTCATATACCTTCTTTTCATGCGTTTTAATAAAGTATCACTTCCACTTTGAAGTGGGATATGAAAATGAGGAACAAACGTTTTGGAGTTCGCTACAAAATCGATTGTTTCCTTTTTTAATAAATTAGGTTCAATAGAAGAGATACGCAGTCGGTGTATACCTTTAACATCATCTAAGGCTTGCACCAATTCATAAAAAGTATGCTCGTGTTTTTTATTTCCAAACTCTCCCTTTCCGTAATCACCAATATTCACGCCGGTTAGTACAATTTCTTTGATGTCTTTTTTGGAAATCTCTTCTGCATTTTTTAGCACATTTTCTAAGGTGTCGCTTCGAGAGATTCCTCTTGCTAATGGAATGGTACAATAGGTGCATTTATAATCACAGCCGTCTTGAACCTTTAAGAATGCACGTGTTCTATCTCCTATAGAATAAGAACCCACATAAAAATCGGCCTCAGAAATTTCACAAGAATGTACCTCTCCTAAGTCGTTTTTAGAAAGATCATTGATATAATCGGTTACCTTAAACTTTTCCGTAGCTCCTAATACCAAATCTACACCATCAACCTTTGCTAATTCTTCAGGTTTTAATTGTGCATAACAACCAATAGCAATGAGAAATGCATTTTCATTTTGTTTGAGAGCATTCTTAACAATCGATTTAAAGCGTTTGTCCGCATTGTCTGTAACCGAACAGGTATTGATGACATAGATGTCAGCCTTTTCTTCAAAGGCTACGCGTTCAAAACCTTCGTTCTGGAAGTTTCTAGCAATGGTAGAGGTTTCAGAAAAATTCAGTTTACAACCTAAGGTGTAAAATGCTACTTTTTTATGTGCATTCATTCTCGTACTTTTAACGCGTACAAAAATACATCTTTAAACTTGAATTGTAAATAGGTTTTTAGTGAATTATATTTTGCGTTGTACGGCATGTATGCTTAAATGATAAGTCAAGAATAGTAGAACGATGAGCCAAGAAAAAAACAAATGGATTGCACCAACTCCAGAACCACCTTATTATGCCGTTATTTTTAGTAGCGTACAAAGTGACACGATTGAGGGCTATGATGCTATGGCAGAAAGGATGGAACAACTAGCAAAGGATCAAAAGGGGTTTTTGGGAATGGAATCGGCAAGACAGGAATTGGGAATTACGGTTTCCTATTGGGAAAGTTTGGAAGCTATAAAATTATGGAAGTACAATTCAGCACACAGTGTGGCTCGAGAAAGAGGTAAAAATGAATGGTATAAAGCGTTTAAAGTGCGAATATGTAAAGTAGAAAAAGACTATGATTTTGAAAATTAACAAAGCAGTGAAGTTTGTTTGTGCAATTGTATTCTTAGCCGTTGGTGTTTCTTGTAATACAGCGCAAAATGAGCATCATGAAGGTGAAGTTTTTCGATACAATGAAGCTGCCAATATTAGTACCTTAGATCCTGCATTTGCTAAAGATTTGCGTACCATATGGGCAACCAATCAGTTGTTCAATGGTTTGGTACAGCTCGATGCGCAATTAGAAGTACAACCCGATATCGCTCAAAGTTGGGAGTTGTCCAATGAAGGTATGACGTATACGTTTTACCTTAGGTCTGATGTGAAATTTCACGAGCATACCTTGTTTGGAGCAGGCAAAACAAGAAAGGTAGTTGCTAGTGATTTTGTGTACAGTTTTCAAAGGCTGTTAGATCCAAAAGTAGCCTCGCCTGGAAAATGGGTTTTAGATTATGTAGACAATTTTAACGCCGAGAATGATACTACCTTAGTGATCCATCTAAAACAGGCATTTCCTCCTTTTCTACGACTAATGAGTATGAAATATTGTGCGGTGGTACCTAAAGAGGCGATAGATTATTTTAAAGACGATTTTCGTTCTAACCCAATTGGTACGGGCCCCTTTTATTTTAAATTGTGGGTAGAAAACACAAAATTGATATTTAGAAAAAATAAGAATTACCATGAGCGAGATGTACAGGGAAACCAATTGCCCTATGTAGAAGCCGTGGCTATTAGTTTTTTACCAGATAAACAGACAGAGTTTTTGCAGTTTATTCAAGGGAATTTAGATTTTTTAAACAGTATAGACGCATCGTATAAAGACGATTTGTTAACGCTTGAGGGAAAATTAACAAAGCGCTATGCTTCCAAAATAAACATGGTATCGGGGCCTTATTTGAACACTGAATATTTAGGAGTGTATCTCGATGCAGCAGTGCCCGAAATTCAGTCGGTCAAAATAAGAAAAGCACTGAATTATGGATTCGACAAAGAGAAAATGATTTTGTACCTGAGAAATGGGATTGGTTTTCCTGCTGTAAATGGATTTATTCCGAAAGGAATGCCCTCTTTCAATGAAATGAAAGGCTATGATTATCAACCTGAAAAGGCAAAAAGATTGATCGATGCATATGTAGAAGCTACTGGAGACAAAGAACCTTCGGTGACTATTAGTACCAACAGTCAATATTTAGATTTATGTGAATACATTCAACGTGAAATGGGAAAGGTAGGCTTAAAGGTACGTATTGATGTAATGCCTCCTTCTACATTACGGCAAACAAAAGTAACAGGTAAGTTGAGTATATTTAGAGGTTCTTGGGTGGCCGATTACCCTGATGCTGAAAACTATTTATTTATTTTTCATTCCAAGAACTTTTCACCCAATGGTCCAAACTACACGCACTATAGCAATGCAAAATTTGACCAAATGTTTGAAAAAGCTGTGCGAACCGTCGATAAAATTGAACGACAATTATTATATCAAAAAATGGACAGTTTGGTAATGAGTACAGCCCCGGTAATTCCTTTGTACTACGATGAAGTGGTTCGTTTTACCCAAAAAAACATATCTGGATTGGGCATCAATCCAATCAACCATTTAGATTTAAAGAGGGTTAAGAAGAGACAGTAAGACCTAACAATACCGCAAAAAAAAACTCATCTAAAGAAGACGAGCTTTCATAACATTTAAGAAACAAGTAATTAGATTACTTTCACATTTACTGCGTTCATTCCTTTTCTTCCTTCTTGTAATTCGAATTCAACCTCATCACCCTCACGGATTTCGTCGATTAAACCTGTTACATGTACGAAGTGTTCATTACTTGATCCTTCTTCAGTTATGAAACCAAAACCTTTAGTTTCATTGAAAAATTTTACGGTACCTTTGCTCATTTTGATAAATTAATTATATTAGTTGTTAACAAATTTAGTGTTATATAATTGAAAAAACAATTATTATTTAAAGATTGTAAATTTCTTGTAAAAATTATTATTTTCTTTCATTCATAAATTTGTATCGATTCAGCGTCGTATTTTCTTTTGTGTACTACTTTCGTTTTGAGCGATTTCGGTTGCGATTTCTAGAATTTCCTTTCCTATTCTGTTGTGTTTTTTCTTTTACGGGTACTACTTCATTTTTGGCAGCTTCGGCGAAAGGGTGTTCTTCTATGACAGGAATCTTTTGACGGATAAGTTTTTCAATATCTCTTAAATAAGCTCTTTCTTCAGCATTACAAAAAGAAATTGCAATACCACTTGCTTTGGCGCGTCCGGTTCTTCCAATCCTATGTACATAGGTTTCTGGGATGTTAGGAAGGTCATAGTTTACAACCAATGACAAATCGGCAACATCGATTCCTCTAGCGGCAATATCTGTTGCAATGAGTACATTCAATTCACCTTTTTTAAAGGCACCTAAGGCACGTTGTCTTGCGTTTTGAGACTTATTACCGTGAATAGCCGCTGCTTTTATTCCTGCCTTGGCAAGCACCTTAACCACTTTGTCTGCACCGTGTTTTGTTCTCGAAAAAACTAAAGTAGAATCATTTGGTTTTTCATTGATGAGTTCAATCAATAAATTCTTTTTATCGCTTTTCTGAACAAAGTAAATGGCCTGTTTTACACGTTCAGCAGTGGCTTGCTCTGGTCGAACGCTAACTTTACTAGGATTGTGTAATATTGTTTGAGACAATTCTTTTATGTTCTGTGGCATCGTGGCTGAAAAAAACAAGGACTGCCTCTTAGAAGGAAGGAAAGTCAATAATTTTTTAATATCATGAATAAACCCCATGTCTAACATTTGATCGGCTTCATCTAAAACGAAATACTCTATATCCCTAAGACTGATAATTCGTTGATTGATTAAATCCAACAACCTACCAGGTGTTGCCACAAGAATGTCTATTCCAGCTTTTAGCTTATTAACCTGTGTACCTTGTTTTACACCTCCAAAAATTACCGTGTTTTTTAAATTTGTATGTGCGCAATACTCTGTAAAATTGTCGGCAATTTGTATGGCCAATTCTCGCGTAGGAGTAACCACCAAGGCTTTTATTCTTTTGGATGATTTTTTAGTAGTCGCATCCAAATACAATTGTTGTATAATTGGAATGGCAAAGGCAGCTGTTTTACCAGTTCCTGTTTGCGCAACGCCCAAAAGATCTTTTCCCTCCAATAAAATAGGAATTGATTGTTCTTGAATGGGAGTAGGTTGCGAATACCCTTTCGATGCAAGGGCTTTTTGGATAGGGGCAACAATTGAAAGTTCTTTAAAGGTCATATAATGTGTATAAGGAGACAAAGGTAGGTCATTCAAATGGATATTGAACTTTATCTTTTGAAACTTATGACAAAAATGATGTCAATTAAATTAGTTCGGGTAGTGTACCTTGCATAACAATACCCGAAACTAAATAGCTTAAGACGCTAGGTTTATAGCATCCTTTCTTTTGAGTGTATAGCCGAAAGTAGCTGCACAAACAATTTCATTATTGGGACTATTTTCTTTGAATACTTCAACTGAAAACAAGATTTCAGAGGTACTTAATTTACGAACGGTATGGGTGATTTTTAAACGATCTTTAAGTTTTGCGTTTTTAAACATGTCTAATTTAAAGACATGTTGCCTCAGATCATTCTTTTCTTTGAGTGAAGTCAACGAATTTAAAACTGCCGATTCCATCTTAGCATATAGCAATGATGGTTGCAAGGTTTTGTGTTGATTTACGTCGCTTTTAACAACGTTAAACGAATAGGTGTTTCTTTGGTGTGAATACTGTGTGTTCATAATAAATTGTTTTCAAGGATTCGGATTGTGTAAACTGTGTAAATAGGTTCTTAATTGCAATAAATTTAAGTGTAAGACAATGGCTTGCATACCTTGGGTTGTTTTTGTTTTTTTCGCTGTTTTCATGATGATAGTTTTTAATTAATGAATAAAAAAAAAGTGCTTTCCGTTAGAAAAGCACTTTTATATTGTTGACTATTATGAGTTTATAATTTTCGATAATATTGAGCAAAAGTACTTTTAAAAGGATGTGGTTTCCATTGCTTACTACAAATGACAGCAACAGACAAGCTATCCATGTTACGCATAGGCGTTGACATCGATAAAATGGCTTTAAAAGCATTAAATATGTAGTGACTTGTTCTCATATAAAACAAAAATAGCATTTTTTTTTGAAATTAATAAAAAGTAGAGCAAACTCTTTTACTTCGGTACTGTTACGTTATAGCTTATCTATATTATTGAACTCCATTTTTTAAAGTGTCGTAGAACTTTGCATTCGTTACTTGAATATAAGGAGCCAACCAAAGAAATGCAATTCCTAAGGTAAGAATACAAAGGATAGCCAGACCAACAAAACGAAGTACTAAAAAGAAATAGGTCCACTTATGTCCATCCATCATTTCTTTAGACTTTTTTAAAGCATCCATAGGTGCGAGATCTGGGTCATCTGCAAGAATATAAAAAGTCATACTGTAAGCAATAGCGGCAATGATTCCAGGAATGATTAAAAGTAAAGTCCAACCTATAATAATAAGAAGCATTAAAACATAGGTTATTAGCGCATTTGAAAAGTTGTAAAAACCACTCAAGGAATGTTCAAATCTCGCCTCTTCATTTCTCGAAATACGCAATGTAAAATTAGAAAGGCCTAATGAGATAGGTCCTCCAAAAAGTAAAGATAAAAATGCAATGGCTGGTATCTCTTTACTAGCGCCTTGAATGCAAGCTGAAAAAAACATGTATAAAACGAATGTGCCTATGGCAAGTCCCCATTTCCCTTCTAAAGATTGTTTGGAAGACTTCATTAATTGCGAAAGTATAATTTTCATTAGATATAATAATTTAAGTGAATATTGTTTGGTTTAACAAAAATAGAACTACCCTTGTCTATTTTCTTGAATGAGTGCCTTTGCTTTGACTTCTTTATCTTCATTGACATACAGTTGAATTTCATCAAAAATGCCGACATAGGACGAATCTGATTTGTTCAATTCAAAATAGGGGATACCGTGTTCACTTAACAAGTTTTTTACTCCCATGATCTCAATCTGCGAACTACTGGTAAATATTTTTTTTCTATCCATAACGTAACATTTTGATTGCTATTTGTTAAATATACTAAAATGAATGCTTTTTCTAGGCAAATTAGATTAATTGTTTGTTGTTTTATGAATCAAAAGAAAAGCGGAAAATAAGGATACTTACTTTCCGCCTTGAAAATGAATTAGTTGAGATGCAAATTATTTATTCTTCAGGTGAAATGTATTTGTAGACTACACCTGCTAAGACCGCTCCAATAATTGGTGCTACCCAAAACAACCAAAGTTGCCCTGTTGCCCAATCTCCTACGAAGACTGCCTGACTTGTACTTCTTGCAGGATTTACTGAAGTGTTTGTTACAGGAATACTAATAAGATGAATCAATGTAAGTCCTAATCCAATGGCCAAACCTGCAAATCCTTTCGGAGCTTTTGAATGCGTTGCACCAAGGATGATAATTAAAAAAGCGAAGGTCATCACAACTTCAGTAATCAATGCGGCAAGCATACTATAACCGTCGGGTGAATGCTCACCATAGCCGTTAGCTGCAAAACCATTGAGTTCAAAACCAGACTTTCCGCTGGCAATCAAATAGAGAATTCCGGCTCCACCAATAGCACCTAAAACTTGTGCAATGATATAGGGAATCAACTCTTTTTTGTCGAAACGACCACCAATCCATAATCCAATGGAAACCGCTGGGTTTAAATGGCAACCAGAAATATGTCCTATGGCATAAGCCATGGTAACCACCGTGAGTCCAAAGGCAAGAGAAACGCCTACAAAGCCAATGCCTAATTCTGGATAGCCTGCTGCTAAGACAGCGCTTCCACAGCCTCCTAAAACAAGCCATAAGGTTCCAATAAATTCTGCTACTAATTTTTTCATGTGTAAAGATTTAAGTTAATATTAGTTATTGTTATTCGTACCGAGAAGCAAGAGGTTAGTTTGCATCTAGTATGAAAAGGTTATTTGAATGAAAAATAAATGGAATTGCTACACTGTATTCTTAAAGTCATTGTACGGGGGTGATTTAAAAATTATGGTATTTGCGCGTTTCTAAAGTACAAAAAAATAAATACATAAGAAAAGTAGATCGCAATCAAACCTTTTTAATAATTGATTTTAGAGCCATAGAACAGGATGAAATTAGGCGGTAGAATAAAGGAATTGACCAATTGTATATATAGGATGATCAAGTATTTTTAGAATAGTATCATAGAAAGAAGTGAAATATCTATCTTTGATTTTTTAACAACTGTCAACAATACAATACGACAGCATTAGTTTATAAGTCATGAGAGTAATTGCAATGATACCAGCCCGATATAGCGCTTCACGTTTTCCAGGGAAACTATTAAAAGATTTAGCAGGAAAACCAGTGATAGTAAGAACCTATGAGTCGGTTATTGCTACCGAGTTGTTTGATGAAGTATATGTAGTAACGGACAGTTCAGAGATTGAAAAGGCTGTAAAAGCGCACAACGGGAAAGTGATTCGAAGCATCAAGGAGCACGATTGTGGCTCAGATCGTATTGCGGAAGCAGCTGAATTACTCGATGTGGATATTGTGGTAAACGTACAAGGAGATGAACCTTTTACGAGATTAGAACCTTTGCGAGACTTGATAGCTGTTTTTAAAAATGACCCTGAACAAAAAATCGATTTGGCTTCCTTAATACACCCAATGCATTCTTGGGAAGATATAGAGAACCCCAACAATGTAAAAGTCGTGCTGGATACCAATGATTGTGTTCTCTACTTTTCAAGATCTCCCATTCCATACCCAAGGGATAAAAGTGTTGAAACAACTTATTATAAACATATCGGTATTTACGCCTTTAGAAAATCTGCCTTATCGGCATTTACAAAATTGCCTATGCAGCAAAATGAAGCGACAGAAAAACTAGAAGGAATTCGATTTTTAGAATATGGTAAAAAAATAAAAATGGTCGAAACACCCTTCCAAGTAATCGGTATAGATACGCCAGAAGACTTAATTGAGGCAAATAAACTATGGAAGTAGCCTACAAAGACATAAAAGTAATTGCATTCGATGCCGATGATACGCTTTGGGTAAATGAACCGTATTTTAGAGAAACGGAGCATGAAGTGGCAAAATTATTAGTGGCCTATGAAACCTTGAATAAAATTCATCAAGAACTCTATAGAATTGAAATAGAAAACTTGCATTATTATGGCTATGGGGTAAGACCTTTTATATTGTCTATGATTGAATTGGCTGTAGAAATTTCAAATCATAAAGTGTCGCCTGAAGTTATTTCGAAAATAATAGCAATGGGTAAAGAAATGTTGTTTAAGCCTATTGAATTATTAGAGGGAGTAGAGGATGTTTTGGCGGAATTATCAAAGAATTTTAAATTAATTGTAGCCACCAAAGGAGACTTACTAGATCAAGAAAGAAAACTTGAAAAATCTGGTTTGTTAAAATATTTTCATCATGTAGAAGTGATGAGTGATAAAAAAGAAGCAGACTATTTAAAGATCATTCAGCATTTGGATATCAAAGCTTCGGAATTACTAATGGTAGGAAATTCACTAAAATCCGATGTATTACCCTTGTTAGAAATAGGAGCGAGTGCAATTCATATACCCTTTCATACTACATGGCTGCACGAACAAGTCGACTCGCATTCCTTTGCCCAGGATGCCTATAAAACAGTTGCATCCATTCTCGATTTGAAAAAACTTTTGTAACCATTTATGACCCAAATACAGGTCTCGTATTATATTTCCAATGCGAGGGATTATGTGAACTAAAATCAGTAAATTTGTAGCCAATACTAAAAAAAGGAAAATGGCAGCAATTAAAAATTTAAAAAAAGATATTCATAATACATTAGGCGACCTTATTGAAGCTTGTTATATTTGGGAGTTTACAACACCAGATGCAGACGTTTCAAAGGCACAAGCTATTATCGATGAGGCAATTGCTCATTTTGATGCTTTAATGGATAAAATCCATGCAAAAGATGTAGAGAGTAAGCAAAAGCATTTTAAATCGATTCGTAAAGAACTTGAAAATGCAGCAAGCGGTCTTGTTGAAAAGATCAATGCATTATAGTTTAACAAACTGTTAAAAATTAAAATATGTGGGGTAAATATTTCAATTTACCCCTTTTTTATTTATATTTGGTCAAATTAAAAAATAAAATTAACAACATGGCTAGAGCCGTTTATGAATACACAAAAACAGTGTTAGAAAAAGTAAGTTTTAATTCTGAGTTGTTTTTTATGGAATTAGAAAAAGCAGTAAAAAAATTACTACCCTACGAATTAAAAGAACTTAAGATTTGGCTAACAGAATTTACAAGTAACAAACCAGAGTTGCACTCTTGTTTAGCCATTGTCGCTTAAAGAATAACCGTCTAGTTTTCTAGACGGTTTTTTTATTTGTTTCTATTAAGTGTTTTATTTTTTATGGTCCTTTAACGGACTTATGATTTTTACATCATGAAAAGAAATAGCACCTCTTACCAATCCATCTATTGTATTTTTTAAAGCTTCAATAAGTTGCATTTTTAACTGCGATTTATGATGAATAAGACTTACTTCTCTAGCAGGAACGGGACTCTCAAAATCGCGCATAAGGGATTTGTCTTCTTCTGCCAAATCTAAACTGTGCAAATAGGGGAGCAAGGTCATTCCTAGATTTTCTTTTGCTAGTTTTATTAATGTATCAAAACTACCACTTTGAATTTGAAACGATTTTGAATTTTTTGAATTGATAGAACTGCACATATTTATAATACTTTCCTTAAAACAATGTCCATCTTTTAATAATAAAATATCATCAGCTTCAAGTTCATCCACGCACAATACCTTTTTCGAAGCTAGTTTATGCGTTGGAGGCACAAAACCAACAAAAGGTTCATAATACAATGGCAATTCCCTTACATCTTCATTTTCCAAAGGAGTAGCAGCAATTGCAGCATCTATATGACCATCTTTTAGCTTTTTTATACACTCTTCCGTAGTGAGTTCTTCAATAAGTAAATTTACTTTAGGATATTTTTCGTTAAACGTTTTTAAGAAAATGGGCAATAAAGTTGGCATGATTGTCGGAATCATGGCAATTCTAAATTCACCACCAATATACCCCTTTTGTTGGTCTACAATATCGTTTATTCTATTGCTTTCTTCGACAATAGTCTTCGCTTGTTCCACAATTTTTTTTCCAATCTCTGTAAGGGTAATTGGTTTTTTAGTACGATTGAATATACGTACATCCAAAGCGTCCTCTAACTTCTGTATTTGCATACTCAATGTAGGTTGTGTAACAAAACTGTGTTCTGCGGCAACCGTAAAGTTTTGATGCTCAGCAACAGCCAATACATATTTGAGTTGTGTAATTGTCATACTATCATTTTTAACAATAAGATTTTAAAAATCAATTGAGAATATTGATTATGTAAACCTAGGCATAATATCGGTTACATGCAAAAGAAAATAAAGAGATGGTGCAAAAAGAAATATCAGTCGTTCGACTGCCAAAATTCACGCTTTTTATTCAATTCATCCTCTTGTTTTTTGTATTCGGCTACAGAAATAACCTTTAAAAAAGAAGGATGTTGTTCAATAGCAAACTCAATTTGTTTTACGATATCGTCGAAAGAATCATTATCGTAATCGATTTTCAATGGTTTTTTGATGACCATCGTTTGCAAAACACCACGTTTTTTAATCAGAAGCCCTTTTTTGTCAAACGAACGTCGAAAACCATCAATAACAACAGGAATCAATATGGGTTTATACGTCTTAATAATATGTGCAGTACCTCTACGAATAGGGTTGAAAGGTTTTGTCGTTCCTTGTGGAAAAGTTATTACCCAACCATCATTCAAGGCTGTACCAATATTACTAATGTCCGACATTTTTACTTGTCTTTTGACATTTTTACCATCGCTTCTCCAGGTTCTCTGAATAGAAACAGACCCCATATAAGCAAATATCTTAGGAAGAATTCCGGCTTTCATTGTTTCCGCAGCCGCAATATAATACATGTTCAACTTAGGGTTCCAAATGTATCCAATATTCTTGATAGAATCTACACGTCCTTTTAAGGCAGCATTAAATACATGAAACATAGCCGCCACATCTGCAAAATAGGTTTGATGATTGGCAACAAACAAGACATTGGTGTCGGGAAGATCACGAATTATTTCAGAACCTTCAATTTGAAGCTTATTGAATTTATTATATCTTCTATGAGAAATAACTCCAACGATTCTAATAAGCCACTTTTTTAAGAGTAAAATGTGACCAAAAGGATTTTTTTTCAGGAGTTTCATTTAAGAGTTTTTTTTGTGCAGACAAATTTACAAAAAGAAATGGTTTTTACATTGTTTTTATAAGTTCTTTGATTTCGCTGATAATCATAGCAGTAGCTCCCCAAACCATCTGATCGTTGAAATGATAATAAGGTATTTTTGTCGTAATTCCCGTAATTTCATCAGTAGTCTTGAAACGAATAAATTGATCATCTAACAAATCCGATAACGCTACTTCAATAAGACGCTCTACTTCGTGATTGGTTTTAAAAAGAGGAGTGGTGTCGGAAATACCAATAAAAGGAGTAACCAAGAAGTTACTTGGAGGAATATAGACATTTGTAAGTTCTCTCACCATTTGGATTGTCGTAGTAGGAACGCCAACTTCTTCATAGGTTTCTCTAAGTGCCGTTGCGGCTAAATTGTTGTCATGACCTTCCGTTTTTCCACCTGGAAAACTTATTTGTGCAGAATGTGTGCCCTTATAACTTGCTCGTAAGGTTAGTAATAACCTTGTATTCCCAACTTTGTCTGGGTAAAACAAAGCCAATACAGCCGCTTTTTTTGTGCTGCTATTGCCATTGTGTTTTTTAAGAATTTGTTGTCGGTAACCGGGTACCAACTTATTGTGGGCTTCAAAACCAGGTAACGGATGCTTGGAGATACGACGTATAGATTTTGAAAAATCGAGGTATTGCATAGAAGAGAATTCGTAATTTGTAACCAAAAAATAAACTTACAAAATCTTTTCTGAAATTGTTATTTCTATTGAAAGTATTCACAAGTTGTTTCGTCATAACTATTGAAAACATGTATCGTATGAACCTACACGTATTATTAAAAAAACATTGGAGTAACCTACTATTTATCATTGCCGTTGTTTTGTTATTGCACCCAACGTCAAAAGAAATAATAATCAGAACAATGGCCTTTTCTCCTTCGGAATCTGTATCTGAAGAAAAAATAGAGAATTACAATTGGCAGTTGAAAGGGTTGAATACAAAGTCGCTCAACTTTGGGAAATTAAAAGGGAAAGTAGTATTTGTCAACTTTTGGGCAACTTGGTGTCCGCCATGTCGGGCAGAACTGCCAATGATTCAAGCTCTATATGACGATTATAAAGATAAAGTGGCTTTTGTTTTTGTTACAAGTGAAACTGCAGAAGAAGTGAACACTTTTTTCTATGATTACAATTATGAGCTACCTGTATACAATTCAAGTTCTAAAATACCCCAGCAATTAGCCAAGACCAATAGTATTCCTGCCACCTATATCATCGATAAAAAGGGTAGGATTCGCGTTGACGAAGTGGGGGCAGTAGATTGGAATAGTGAAGCAACTAGAGAACTTATTGAACAACTGCTAACAGAGTAGTAGCTAAAAATAGCAATTCGTCCTATTCTAAAAGAAATGGAATCATATTATTTAATAATCACGAGCAATGGATAAAACTGCTTTTGCTCCAGTAGCTAAATTCCATTCGTTTGAAGATAGTATATTTCCTGAATCGTCGAAAATCATAAATCCAGCGGTATTAGGACCGGAAGAACCTTGGTTCAATGCTTTAAAAGCTATGGTGTTCAACCCAGGAGTTAATGGGAGTGTAAATTGTTGGTAGCTTTGTGTCAATTCAATAAACCGAATCGCTTCGGAATCGTTTAAAAAAATAGTAATCATATCTCCGTCTGGATAGGCAAAATCTCTACAAACAATAGTAACTGTTTTACTAGAAGTACTAAAGCCCCCAAGATCTTGATCAATTTTAGCATAGGTTGTTTGCAAAGCGTCCATCTCTGCTTTTAGTCGCTTCTTGTACAATTCTTCTCTACTTATAATCCCTTTGTTATTCAGATCTTTCAACTCTTGCGCTTCGATTTGTTTTTGCATTCTCTTTTGAAGAGCAACTTCAAATTGTTGTTCTTCATCTTTAGGGTTGATAAAATTAATACTCTCATTTGGGCTAATAGGAGCATTGGGAGCATTGATGGAATAGCCGTAATTTGAACCAGAAGATTGGTCTATTTGTCCATTAGAAACGTTGATACAGCCTAAATAAAATAGAAAAAAGAAAACCGCTGAGAATATAGAATGTCCTTTGTTCATGAAGGGATTTTAAAAAAAATAAAATTACTGCTTTCAGGACTAAAGTGCGTTAAGAAATTCAAAAAGTTTTGATTGGAATTTTACAATATATTTTGAAACTGTCTTTTTTAATATTCGCAAAGGCACTTCAGATTAAATATTTTCTATTCCAAGAATAGTTATGTAAGTTTGTGACTTTCCGTTTTAGAATAAATTGACAGCCCTATGAAAGTGTGTATTGCAGAGAAACCCAGCGTTGCCAGAGAAATAGCTACCATATTGGGAGCCAATCAAAGACACGATGGTTATTTTGAAGGGAATGGTTATCAGGTAACATGGACCTTTGGACATTTGTGTACACTTTTTACGCCAGACGATTACAAACCCCATTGGAAACGTTGGGATTTGAATACCTTGCCTATGTTGCCGGAAAAATTTGACATCAAACTGGTGGGGAATGAAGGCGTTCAAAAACAATTCAATACCATTAAAAAATTGTTTGATGCTACAGATCTAGTCATCAATTGTGGTGATGCCGGACAAGAAGGAGAGCTCATCCAACGTTGGGTATTGAAGCAGGCAAACTATACAGGAAAAGTAGATCGTTTATGGATATCTTCCTTGACACCAGAGGCCATAAAATTAGGATTTGAAAACTTAAAAGACGCTGGTCAATACGACAATCTATATTATGCTGGAAGTTCGAGAGCTATTGGAGATTGGCTGTTGGGGATGAATGCAACACGCTTGTATACCTTGAGATATGGTGCTCAAAAACAAGTGCTGTCTGTGGGGAGGGTACAAACTCCCACCTTGGCAATGTTGGTAAAACGATACAAAGAAATAGTAAATTTTAAACCAGCTCCTTATTGGGAGTTACAAACCACATATAGAGATACTGTCTTTAACAATGAACAAGGTAGATTTTTAAAGAAAGAAGACGGTGAAGCCACATTGCAAGCCATAAAAGATGCCACTTTTGAAATTGTATCGGTAACGAAAAAAAAAGGTAAAGAATACGCTCCAAAATTATTTGATTTGACGGGTTTACAAGTAGATTGTAATAATAAATTTGGTTATACTGCAGAACAAACCTTAAAAATAGTTCAGAAGTTATACGAACAAAAATTGGTGACCTATCCAAGGGTAGATACCACTTTTTTACCTGATGACATGTATCCAAAAGTACCCGGGATCTTGGGGAAACTAACCCAATACAGTCAACTCACAACACCGCTATTAGGGAAACAAATAAAAAAATCTAAAAAAGTATTTGATTCGAAAAAAGTTACCGACCATCATGCCATTATTCCTACAGGGATTGAAGGACAGCTTGGAGAATATGACAAGAATGTATACGATCTTATTGTTAGAAGGTTTATAGCTGTTTTTTATCCAGAATGTGAAGTTTCAAATACTGCAGTTATAGGAAAAGCTGCCGATACTAGTTTTAAAGCAACAGGGAAGGAGATATTAGTAGAAGGCTGGCGTGTGGTGTTTGAAAAATCGAAAAGCACTAAAACCAAAGAAGCCGCCGAAGAAATAATGCCAACTTTTGTAAAAGGAGAACAAGGACCTCATACCCCTTCCTTTTTAGAAAAAGAAACAAAACCACCAAAGAATTATTCAGAAGCTTCCCTACTACGTGCTATGGAAACCGCAGGAAAACAAGTGGAGGACGACGAATTAAGAGATTTGATGAAAGCCAATGGAATTGGACGGCCGTCTACAAGAGCAAATATCATTGAAACCTTGTTTAGAAGAAAGTATGTAGAAAGAAAGAAAAAGCAAATTCTACCTACTCAAATGGGGATTCAATTGATTGATACCATTCAGAATAAGTTATTGAAATCGGCTACCCTTACCGGGCAATGGGAGAAACAACTCAAAGAGATTGAAGAAGGTAGCTTTAGCGCCGGTCAGTTTATCAATAATATGAAAAAAATGGTCGATGAACTCGTTGTAGAAGTACGAATGGAAAAGAATATTCGACGTTTTACAAATGAAGTTAAAAGCGCAGAACAACCCAAGAAAAAAGCAACAAGTACAGCGCTAAAAGATATAACCTGCCCAAAATGTAAAAAAGGAACTCTGCTAAAAGGAGGATCTGCATATGGTTGTTCGGGGTATGCATCAGGTTGTGATTTCCGGTTGCCATTTGAGTTTTTAGAAAAGAAAATATCCGTAAACCAGTTTAAAAGATTGTTGAATAAAGGAGCAACAGTCTTGTTAAAAGGATTTAAAAAAGAAGGAGAAAAAATAAATGGAACCCTCAAGTTTAACGAGGTGTTTGAATTGGAACTAAAGGAAGAATCAAAAAAAGAGGATGGGAAGATTCGCTGTCCAAAATGTAAAAAAGGGAACGTAATTCGAGGGAGTACAGCCTATGGATGTTCAGAATTTAAGGCTGGTTGTGACTTTAGATATTCCTTCGAAACAATTCGTGAAAAAGCCCAAGGGCAACCCCTTACAAAAGCATTGGTAACAGCTATCATCCAAAAGATTTGATATGGAAAAAACACATGAGCTATTTAAGTCGTTTGACTTGTATTCAGAAGTAGTCCAACAGAATTATATGCGTCATAAAGAATTGATTGCTATAACTAAAGAACGTCTTTCACAAAAAGGAATTCAAGATGGAGCTACTTTGATAGACTTGGGCTGCGGGAATGCTCACTTTTCAAAAGAAGCCTATCCTGCTGAAATATGTTTGCATTACAAAGGAATTGACCTCTCAGAAAATGCCATATATAGTGCAAAGAATATGTTACACGATAGATCCAATTGGGACGTAGCACTGGTCTGCGATGATATGTTGCATTTTTTAGAAAATAGTCAAGAAAAAGTTCAATTTATCAGTTCGGGATTTTGTTTGCATCACCTGTCAACACCACAGAAAAAGGCAGTTTTTTCGGCTTTAAAAAAACGTTTGTTAGCGGGAGGCACATTTTTTCTATATGATGTAGCCATGGAAGAGAGAGATAATAAGCCTATATTTAACAAAAGACAACTCAATTGGTATCGAAAGGCTTGGCACAGTATTTCCAATGAACAAATGGCAGCAATTTCAGAACATATTTTAAAAGAAGATTTTCCGGAAAAAGTATCGACCTACAAAAACTGGGCAAAAGCATTCGGATTTTCCCAAATCAAACAACTGTACAGAGATCCAAATTCGTTATATGTGTTTTTGGAATTTGTAGCATAGAACTCTAAATAGTATCCGTCTATGAAACAAAACCTACTTATAATTGGATCTGTATGGCCTGAGCCAAATTCTTCTGCTGCCGGAACGAGAATGTTACAATTGATACGTTTGTTTCTTGCTGACCATTGGCAGATTACCTTTGTGAGTGCAACGCTAGACAGTCCACATAGATTCCCTTTAGAAACAATAGGTGTATCCATAGAAGCAATCGTTCTAAATGATTCGAGCTTTGATACGTATATCAAAGAGCTAAACCCGTCAATGGTTCTTTTTGATAGGTTTATGACTGAAGAACAATTTGGTTGGCGCGTTCGAGAACACTGTCCAAAAGCACTCAGAATATTAGATACGGAGGATTTACATTGCTTAAGAAAAGGGAGACATAAAGCCTTGAAAGAAAATAGAGAATTCGAATACGACGATTTGCAATCTGACATTGCGCTAAGAGAAATTGCTTCTATTTATAGAAGCGATGTTAGTATAATGATCTCTACTTTTGAAATGGAATTGTTGGAAGACTATTTTAAAGTTCCATCTCATTTGTTGTGTTTTGTTCCATTTTTGTTGGAGACCATAACAGAAGCACAAATAACGGAAGGACCCGCTTTTGAAGAACGTAATCATTTTTGTACCATCGGTAGTTTTAGGCACGAACCAAATTGGGACAGTGTACGTTTTCTTAAGGAAGAAATATGGCCATTGCTACGAAAAAAACTACCAGGAGTCGAAATGCATATATACGGGTCGTATCCGTCTCAAAAAGTGATGCAATTACACAACGAAAAAGAAGGGTTTTTGATAAAAGGTTGGGCAGATAATGCTATAGAAGTATTACAGAAATCAAGAGTATGTCTTGCGCCGTTGCGTTTTGGCGCAGGGCTGAAAGGAAAGTTTATCGATGCTATGACAGCAGGAACACCAAGTGTTACCACAACGATTGGGGCAGAAGGAATGCACAATAAACTACCATGGGGAGGGAGTGTAGTAAACACGGTTTCTGAAATTGTTTCTTCGGCAGTGGCATTGTATACTAATAAAGAACAATGGCTTGCGGGGCAACAAAGAGGGTTTGCTATTCGCAAAAGTTTTGAAAAAGAAAAGTTTGAAAAAGACCTACTCTCTAAATTGTATACTGTTCAATCCGACATTGTAGTCCATCGAAAATCAAATTTTATAGGTAGTATGCTAGCCCATCATTCTATGAAAAGTACAGAGTATATGTCG
>Ga0206125_10001712_pt1 | contig 24879 bp, 29 predicted proteins | sample Helgoland_Spring_4_FD_148598 | JGI IMG/M metagenome (GOLD analysis project Ga0206125, IMG submission 148598) | Pelagic subsurface seawater microbial communities from Kabeltonne, Helgoland, North Sea - Helgoland_Spring_Bloom_20160331_1 | ecosystem: Environmental > Aquatic > Marine > Epipelagic ... | reverse complement strand
AATAGAACGTCTTCCTACCTTATCTTCATAAGCTGGTCCTATGCCTCTTCTGGTTGTTCCAATTTTTCCTTTACCAGCTGAATCTTCTCTAATCTCATCCATCTCTCTATGAAATGGCATAATCAAACTTGCTGTCTCTGCTAAAATAAGATTTTTTTCATTTACGGTCACGCCTTGTTTAGTAATTTGTTCTATTTCATCTAATAGAGCCCAAGGGTCTACCACCACTCCATTTCCAATGACCGATATTTTTTCAGATCTAACAATTCCAGATGGAAGAAGTTTTAATTTATATACTTTACCATCAATAACTAATGTGTGTCCTGCGTTGTGTCCCCCTTGAAAACGAACGACCACATCCGCTTGCTCAGATAACCAATCTACAATTTTTCCTTTTCCTTCGTCTCCCCACTGAGAGCCTACGACTACAACGTTTTTCATTTATTTAAATTTTTTATTAAGTTCTATAGAGTTTAAGTGATTAATTGGTCCACGACCTTTTCCATAAGTTAGATTAGATCGTATAGCATTATTAACATAGAGAATTCCTAGTTCACATGATTTATATAAAGGTTTTCCACAGCCTAAAAAAGTAGCAATGGCAGAAGATAAGGTGCATCCTGTTCCATGTGTATTAGGAGTGGATAGTTTTTTATTTTTAAATATATGAAGTTCTTTTTGATTCACCAAAACATCTTGGACGTTGTTGCCTTTTAAGTGACCCCCTTTTAACAAAACATTGTTGGCTCCTAAATGAATAAGTGTATATGCGGCAAGTATCATCTCGTCTAAATTGGTTATTTTTTTTCCTACCAAAACTTCAGCTTCTGGAATATTGGGTGTGATTAAAAAAACTTTTTTCATAAGCTTATTTTTTAAAATAGAAATTGCTGGATTATTTATTAATTTAGTTCCTCCCTTGGCCACCATCACTGGGTCTAAAACTATTTTTGAATTTTTTATTTTATTTAATGAAAGCAAGACCTTCTCGATCACTTCCTTAGAATGCAACATTCCTATTTTGATAGCATCAGGCTTTATGTCTTTTGCGGTAAATAAAATTTGATTTTCAATTTCTTTTGGAGGAATGCTTACAATAGACAATACTCCGGTAGTGTTTTGTGCTGTAATTGCAGTAACAGCGGTCATGGCATAACCTCCTAGTGAAGTTACAGTTTTAATATCTGCTTGAATACCTGCTCCTCCTGAAGAGTCTGATCCTGCAATAATTAAAATTTTAGTTTTTGGTTTCACTTAATAGATCTAGATACTACTTGAATGGCTTTGGCTAATAACTTTGCATTATGACACTCACCCATAATTCTCACCTTTGATTCTGTTCCTGATTTTCTAACTAGCAAACGACCTTCTGTTCCTAATAATTTTTTTGCTTTCTTAATGGCAATTTTACAATCTTTACTATGAATGATATTTTTATCAGCTACTTCTTTATTTTCTAATATTTGAGGAACTGGTTTGAATACTTTTAACAATTTACTGGACTTAATTCCTTTCCTCATGGAAAACAAAACTTCTAGAGCAACTAACAGTCCGTCTCCTGTAGTGGTGAAGTCTCCTAAAATAACATGGCCTGACTGTTCACCTCCTAAATTATATTTCATTGCTTGCATGGTTTCTTTAACGTATCGATCTCCCACATCTGATCTTACGAATGGAATATTTTCTTTTTCAAAATACTGCTCTAATCCTAAATTACTCATCAAAGTTCCGACCACACCACCTTTAAGAATATTTTTCTTATGCCATCTCGTAGCAATCATTCCTATAATTTGATCACCATCTACTATCGCTCCCTTTTCATCACATAAAATAACTCGGTCCGCATCTCCGTCTAAAGCAATACCAAGATTGGCTTTGTGTTTTTTAACTGCCTGTTTTAACATTTGTGGATAGGTGGATCCGCATTTTTGATTAATATTAATTCCATTGGGATCAATTCCTATCGCGAATACTTTTGCTCCTAATTCTTCTAGCATTTTAGGTGCAGCTTTATATCCAGCTCCATTAGCGCAATCGACTACAATCTTCATTCCTTTTAAATCAAAATTATTTGGAAAATTGCTCTTTAGAATTTCAATATATCTTGAATTTCCATCCTCTAGTCTTTTCACTCTACCCAACTCTTTAACAGAAACAAGTAACTTAGATTGCTTAGCATCAATTAATGTTTCAATTCTTTTTTCAACTTTGTCGGATAACTTTAATCCATCGGGTCCAAATAATTTTAAGCCGTTATCTGTATAAGGGTTATGAGATGCTGTAATCATAATTCCCATATCTGCCTTCATGGATCTGGTGAGCATGGCCAGTCCATTAGTAGGAATAGGACCAAACGTGATCACATCCATTCCAGCAGAAGTTAGTCCTGAAACCAATGCTGGCTCTAACATGTAGCCCGATACTCTGGTATCTTTAGCAATAATAGCTAAATGTTTTTTCTTATCTTTAATTTTAAAAAAAGATCCTGCCGCTAAACCAAATTTATAAAAATGTTCACCGGTGATATTACCCTGATTTACTACTCCTCTTATTCCATCTGTTCCAAAATATTTTTTCATTAAATTGCCTGCAGCTCTGCATTAATTGTTAATGCTTCTTGTATCTCTTTTATATCATGCACTCTAAAAAATTGAACGCCTTGGTTCGCACCAATTATTACCGATGATATCGTCCCACCTAATCTTGAAATAGTATCTTTAGATCCCATAATTTTTCCAATAAAACTTTTTCTAGAAGGCCCTAGCATTAACGGACAACCCAGAGAATGAAAAAAAGAAATTTTACTCATTAAAGTTAAGTTGTGTTGAACATTTTTTCCAAAACCTATACCCGGATCTAAAATAATATTTTTTCTTTTAAAGCCTCTTTTTTCCAACTGATTAATTTTATTTTCAAAATAATCATAAATATCGATTAAGACATTTTGATAGTTTGGATTTTTTTGCATAGTCTTTGGAGTTCCTTGAGAGTGATTTAAAATAATTGGTTTTCTTAACTTGGCTACGAGCGATATAGAGTTTGAATCAAAATCTAAAGCTGAAACATCGTTAATAATTTTGGCTCCTGCCTTGACTGCGGCCTCCATCACAGAAGATTTTCTGGTATCTATAGAAACAATACATTTTTTTATTTGACTAATTTTTTTTACAATTTGGATAACTCTTTTACATTCTTCTTGTTCCGAAATAAGCTCGGCACCTGGTCTGGTGGATTCTCCCCCTATATCAATAATCTGAGCTCCTTGCTCAAGCATCAATTTTGAATGTTGAATTGCAGGTTTGAGTTTATTAAACTTTCCTCCATCTGAGAAACTATCTGGTGTTGCATTTAGCACTCCCATGAGTACAGGCTTGGTATTATTTAGGTTGATAATCGTACTTCGTTTTTTTTGAATATATTTTAAATCTTTAAGAATTTGTTTTTTATTTTTGTTTTTTAATTTATTTATTTGAGAAATATCTATCAGTATGGATTTGTTATTTTTTTTGTTAACAATTTCTATTTTGGTAAATCCTAAAGATTTATTTCCACAAACAGAAGCTGCTAATTTTTTTTGAATATGAAATAGAGCGTCTTTTCCATACAGAAAATTAAGGGGCCTAATGTAAACAGACCTCATAAAACAGTTTAGTTTTGTAATTTTGGTTTTAAACCAATGGTTCCTAAAGCGCTAGCTGACGAAGAGTCTTCATCATCTTTGGAGACACCTCTGCTTGGTTGAATATTTTTATAAATTAAATCTCTAATTTCATCTCCATTTAATGTTTCGTACACTAATAGAGCTTTGGAAATTTTATGCAAATCTGCTAACTTTTCTGTAAGAATTTTTTTAGCACGATTATAGCCGCTATCTACAATTTTTCTTACTTCTGCATCAATTTTTTTAGCTGTTTCTTCTGAAACGTTTTGGGTTCTAGATACAGATCTTCCTTAAAAATACCTCTCTTCATTTTCTTGATAAGCAACAGGTCCCATAGTTTCACTCATTCCCCATCTTGTAACCATATTTTTTGCCATTTTAGTTACCATTTCTATGTCCGATGAAGCTCCAGAGGTTACTTGGTCATGACCAAAAATAATCTCTTCTGCAATTCTTCCTCCCATGGCAACAGAAATATCTGCATACATTTTTTCTCTAGTCATAGAAAGCTGGTCTCGTTCTGGCAGTCTCATCACCATTCCCAATGCTCTTCCTCTTGGAATGATGGTTGCTTTGTGAATAGGGTCGGATGCTTTTTCAAATAATGCTACAATTGCATGGCCACCCTCATGATAAGCTGTTAATTTTTTTTCATCTTCTGACATCACCATTGATCTTCTCTCAGATCCCATCATGACTTTGTCTTTAGCTTCTTCTAAATCAGAAAGAGTTACAATTCTTTTATTTTTTCTAGCTGCCAATAATGCAGCTTCGTTACAAATATTTGCAAGATCCGCTCCTGAAAATCCTGGAGTCCCACGAGCAATCGTTCTTGGATTTACATCTGGACCAGTAGTAATCTTTTTTAAATGAACTTTTAAAATTGCTTCTCTTCCAAGAATATCTGGATTAGGTACTACTACCTGTCTATCAAAACGTCCTGGTCTTAATAATGCAGGGTCTAATACATCTGGTCTGTTAGTAGCTGCAATTAAAATAACGCCTTCATTCGTTTCAAAGCCATCCATTTCAACTAACAATTGGTTTAATGTTTGTTCACGTTCATCATTTCCACCACCCAAGCCTGCTCCTCTACTTCTTCCAACTGCATCGATTTCATCGATAAAAATAATACAAGGTGCGTTTTTCTTTCCTTGTTCAAACATGTCTCTTACTCGAGAAGCACCTACACCCACAAACATTTCAACAAAATCAGAACCTGAAATAGTAAAGAAAGGAACGTTTGCTTCACCAGCAACTGCTCTTGCAATTAATGTCTTACCGGTACCGGGAGGTCCTATTAGCAATGCACCTTTAGGAATTTTTCCTCCTAATTTTTGAAATTTTCTTGGATCTTTTAAAAAATCTACTACTTCTTCCAGCTCTTCTTTTGCCTCATCTACACCAGCAACATCTTTAAAGGTAACTCGACCATGTGCTTCTGTTAATAACTTTGCTTTAGATTTTCCAAAACCCATGGCTCCACCTTTTCCACCTTGCATCTGACGCATGAAAAAAATCCAAACTGCAATTAATAATATCATAGGAAACCAAGATAAAAGGACACTGAAAAAAGAAGGCATTTTATCTTCTACTGGTCCTGCTGAAAAAGAAACTCCTTTAGACGTAAGCTTCTCTACTAAATTTGGATAATTGGGAGAATATGTTTTAAATTTACTGCCGTTGGAAAAAGTACCTGCAATATTATTTCCCTTAATATCAACAGAGATCACATTTCCTTTATCTAGTTCTTCAATAAAAGTAGAGAAAGGTAAATCTTTAGATGCAGTAATCGTTGCTGGATTTTGGAATAAATTAAATAGTCCCAGCACTAACAGAGCTATAATTCCCCACATCGTCAAATTTTTCATATTCATACGTTATAAAATAAGTATTTAAATTAATCTTACAAGGAGCAAAATATCACAGAAAACAACTAAATAACTAAATTTCTTTGTTATTTCTATTTTCTTTTGTCATTATAATTTTTTTTCCACTTAAGCTGAACACAAATCCTCCCAAAGTTACTCTTTTAAAATTCTTTTTTGGAACAGAATCCATAAGGTTCAGAATTCCTTTTGCTCTTGGTGGATAATCCTTTTTTGATTTTTTTTTAATTAAAGAGGCTATAACACGATAACTTATTTCGGAGGGCTGCTCTTGAAACAACTTTAAATCAATTTGAATTTTGTTATTTAGCTTCGTTTGAATATATTTTTTTTCAGAGTAGCGAACATAAAAATCAATCGCTTCTTTAGCGGTATTTAAATTATCAATAGTTTTTAATATACGAGTTTGATCTAATCCTTCTTTTTCCAAATTAGATTTTAATTTTCTAATTCTAGATCTTAAAAAACGGTCATTCGTATTAGATGGGTCTTTAATAAATGTGGTAAATATTTTTTTAGCAATCTGTATTAGTGTTTTTTTAGAACTAGACAAAAAAGGACGAACAATAGTAATTTTTTCTTTATTTTTTTCAGCAATTTTCATGGATGAAAGTCCCTGCAAACCACTGCCCCTACTTAAGCGAATATAAAAATTTTCTATCTGGTCGTCTAAATGATGGGCGGTTAACATATAATTAATTTTATTTTTTTTACAAAAATCACTTATTATTTTATATCTATGATCTCTTGCATTTTTTTGAATACTTCGAGAAATTGTTTTTTTTATAGTTAAAATTTTAGCTTTAGTAGAAATTTTTAATAAATTTTTCTGCACTCTTTTTGCCTCCAAGGCACTGTTTGCTCGAATATTGTGGTCTACAATTAAATAAAAAACTTTTATCAGATTTCTTTCTGAATAAATTTTAGAACAAACCGCAAGAGCCAAGCTGTCAGGACCGCCAGAGATACAGGCAACAAATGGCTTGGAGCCAATGTTTTTTTTTACAATTTTTTCAAATTGAAGATAGATTTCTGAGGTTAGTTTGTTTTGTAAAAAGCTATTATGATTTTGCACATTTGAACTTTTTGGTTTCATATTTAGCTTTCTGGAGAATTGACTTATCTGCTTTTGGATATTGTTTTTTAACACCACTCAACATTAAACAGCCCTGGTCTTTTTCTCCTAATTCATTCATGACAATTCCTAACTTCAAAAGATTTTGTGGAGCTTTTGTACTTTTGGGAAATTTTTGATATCCATCTAAATACGCTGCTGCTGCATCATGATACAATTGTCTAATATAAAATGTTTCAGCATACCAATACTGTGCGCTTCCCGACAATGTGTGATTGGGATTTTTTTCAATAAATTCTTTTAATGCGATCTCTGCTTTTTGATAATCTCCTACTTTAATAAAATTAGTTGCAAACTTATATTGGCTTGCTGGAGTACCTTTGGGTAAAATAGATTCTGTTTCCACATCAGCAGTCTGCACCACTGCAGCTGGACTTATGCTTCTAATTTCTTGTTTTTGATTCGATGCAACTTTTGTGTCATTGGATGAGGTATCTAATACTTTACTAAAATCTTGCATCTTTCCAGTTCCAGGTAATTTTTTTGGTGTATTGGTTTTTTGTACGCTATCGGAAGTAGGAACAGATCCTGATCCTAGCTCACTAAATCGTAACTCTGTATCTTTTTGAATTTTATCAACGCGGTCGGAAATTTTTTGTAAGTTAAATAGTGTTTCTTCATTACTGGCAGTCATTTTTTGAATTTGCTCTTCTAATTCAGAAAGTTTTACCAATTGTCTTGTAAGAGCTCCTTCTAAAGTAGCTGGAATATTACCAGATGAAGAATTGGAGGAATTTTGTGAAGAAAAACTTTTACTGTAGACTGCTTTTTCCAAAGTTTTTAAATCCTTGTTTAAATTTTTTAGCTCATTAATAATTGTGGTGAGCTGCTCATCTGCCTGTGTTCCGTAGGCAAACATACAAAAAATTATAAATATAAATATTTTTTTCATTCTATTAAGACATTAGTACAATAAATTTAGGCAAAAAAAAGACCCTGGAACATTTCTATTCCAAGGTCTTTAAATACTTAAAAAAATTAATTATTAATTAGCTTTAACTGTAACTGATCTTCTGTTTTGAGACCAAGCTAGTTTAGAAGAGTCAGTGTTTGCTGGTCTCTCTTTTCCATAGCTAATTACTTTAATTGATGACTTTGCAACACCTTTGGTCATTAAATAATCCCTAGCTGCATTTGCACGTCTTTCACCAAGTGCTAAGTTATATTCTCTAGTACCACGTTCATCTGCATGACCTTCAATCACCACAGAAATTTTGCTAGCTTTAATATATCCTGCTTGTTTAGTTAAAGTTGCTTTTGCTGCTGAAGTTAGTCCAGTGCTGTTGGTTGCAAAAAATACTCTGTCAGCAACGCCTGTTGCTAAATACTTAACTGTATCAGTTCCGGTGTAGACATCACCTGCACTTGTACTTGTACTTTTTTTTGCAGTTGTTGAACACGCAGAAATAAAAATACCTAATATTACTACTAAAAATGTATTTTTTAAAATTTTAAACATTAACGATACCTCTCAAAAATGATTTACTTACCACCATATCTACATAATTAGGCTTTTGTGTGCAACTATAAAAATCAAGCAAAGGTACCAAAATGGGTTATTTTCTAATTATTTTGAAAGCAAGCCTGACCATGCAGGGTCGGAAGCGTCCGTTAACGTTTTGATTTTTCTTTCATTATATCCCGTCAAATCAATGGACCATAAGGATGAGGATGTACTGAACCCAGTTTTTGATTTTTTAGTTCTCGATTCTCTATAAAAAATTAATACACGACCATTTGGTGACCAAGAAGGTGCTTCTTGATAATAGTTTTCTGTTAATAGCCTCTCTCCTGTTCCGTCACTTCTCATGACTCCTATATAAAATTTTCCTCTATATATTTTAGTAAACGCAATTAGATCTCCTCTTGGTGACCAGACTGGAGTTCCATATAAGCCCTGGCCAAAAGATATTCTTTTTACTTTGGAGCCATCACTTTTCATAACGTAAATTTGCTGTGTGCCGCTACGATCTGAATTAAAGGTAATTTGGCTTCCATCGGAAGAGTAGGATGGAGAAGTGTCAATAGAGGGATGGGATGTTAATTGTTCCACTACTCGAGATTTAATGTCCATAGAATAAATATCTGAATTTCCATCTTTTGCAAAACTCATAATAATTTTCTTACCATCTGGAGAAAATCTAGGTGCAAAAGTCATGCCAGGAAAATCTCCTACCAGTTCCTGCATCCCCGTTTCAATATTTAACAAATACACTCTTGGTAAATTCTTAAAATAAGACATGTAGGTAACCATTTGTGAAGCTGGATTAAACCTTGGGGTTAACACCAGCTCGTTACCAAGCGTTAAATATTTATTATTGGCTCCATCCTGGTCCATGATGGCTAATTTTTTAATTCTTTGATCTTTCGGTCCGGATTCTGCAACGTAAATAATTCTAGTATCAAAATAACCGAGCTCCCCCGTCATTCGTTCATAAATTTTATCTGAAATAATGTGAGCAATTCGTCTCCAACTATTAGGAGTTGCAAACAAAGCCAACCCTTCTATTTCTTTTGCATTAACCACATCCCAAAGCCTAAACTCTACTCTCAATCGTTTTTTTTCATCAATAACTAATTTACCCGAAACCATAATTTGTGCCTTGATCAAAGCCCAATCTTGAAAGGTGGGCTTGGCATGAGCAATGCGGGGGGACTGAATATATGACTCTGGGTCAATAATAGAAAAAAGTCCCGATCTTTTTAAATTATTAGAAATAACTTCAGATATTTTTTTATCTAACTCTAAAGCTTTGAGTTCAGGTGAAAATTTAGATGGCTTATCTATGTAAAATTTAGATATCGCTGTGGGCAATGGTTCTAAATTACCTCTAGTAATATCAATTTTTACAACCGCAAAAGCACTGTGGTTCAAAAAAAGAATTGAAATAAAAATTAAACAAAGTTTCTTCATAGTTTTTATATTATCCTCTTAACATTTCCTTTGCATCAAAATTAAGCTGAAGATCTTTCCACTTGTCATAGCCTGTGGTTGGCATCTTTAATGGATCACAAAGTTTTACTGCTCGAAGAGCACTTTCCGCAAGTACTTTATAATAAGCTTGGCCTGGCTGATTCATTCTTCTATGATCTAACACTTCTGAAGAAAGAATAGATCCATCCTCTTTTAATTTAAGTTTTATTCTAACAAGTAAATTTTGGTCAAAAGGAAGTCCTAAAGGAATATTCCAACATTTGTAAATTTGAGCTTTGATGGCGTCTTGCTGGCTAAGAGTAATCCCTTTGTTTAAAGTGACGGAGCTATCCTGATTTTGAGTTAGCTCTAAGCTTTGTTTTTTTTTTATATCTGCTGTTTCTTCTTTAGATTTATCAATAAGGGCAGCTATTTTATTAGGATCAAATAATTCTTTTTTTTCAAATTCGGAGGACTGTCTTATTAATTCTTTTACTTCCTTGGGGTTTTGTTTCTTTTTCTTTTCTTCTTTTTTCTTCAATTTTAATTGGTCTGGAAGTGGGACAGTATCTGGCTTTTCTTTGGGAGTAATTTTAGGCGGAGCTTGTTTGGTAACTACCCTCTCTTTCTTTTTTTCTTTTTTAATTTTTTCAATGATCTCTCTGGCTTTAGGAGCAAAAGGAAGTTGTGTTTTTTCTGAAATTTGAATGATGTCTATAGCTATTAATTGTTGAGCGGTAATAGGTTCTTTTTTGACAAAGGGTAAGGTGAGAACCGTCAACAACACAAAAGCCAAGTGCAAAAAGACCGAAAGCGATACACTTTTATACATGAACTACCTTTTTGTTTCAGAAATAAGCGCTACCTTAGAAAATCCTGATCCAGATAGCTTGCCCATAACCTCCATTACTCTCCCGTAATCTATATTCTTATCTCCACGCACATAAATTCTAGTATCAGTTCTGTTTTTGGCAATGGCTAATAATTTTGGTATTAACTCACTAAATCCTACTTTAGTTTTTTGAATAAAAATTTCTCCTTTAGAATTTATTGTCAAAGTCAGAGGCTCTTTGTCATCGGGTAAAGAATCGGCATTGCTATCCGGTAAGTTTACAGGAACACCAACCGTTAGCATTGGCGCGGTAACCATAAATACAATCAATAGCACCAACATAACATCTACGAATGGAGTGACGTTGATATCGCTCATCAATGTTCTCGAGCGAGAGTTAGATTTTGAAAACTGAAATGCCATTTAAATGATCGTTAAAAAGCTTTGGGTAAAATTTTCTAATTTTTGAGTGTATCTTCTAGAATCGCTAGAAAATTTATTGTAGGCAACAACTGCTGGTATAGCAGCCAGTAGACCTAGAGCAGTTGCAAATAATGCCTCTGCAATTCCAGGAGCAACAATTGCCAAACTAGTATTTCTAGAAATAGCAATAGATTGAAACGAATTCATAATACCCCAAACAGTTCCGAACAATCCAACAAATGGAGCAACTGAACCAACAGTTGCAAGAAACGTTAAGTTTTTTTCATATTTGTCAATTTGCTTATCAATTGCGACATCCATTACTCGCTTAGTTCTCTCGACAATTTGTCCTTTACTTTTATGATCTTGAACACATTCCATTCCAGCTCTAAAGACAACCACCAAAGGATTGTCTGAACTGCTACTTGTTTTTTTATAAAAATCTCCAGCTGATTTCGATGACCAAAATTGGTCTTCTGCAATATCGGTTTCTTTAAATATTTTTTTAAATATTTTAATTTTATCAATAATTAGTGCCCAAGAAAAAATAGAGGCTAATACTAAAGATATCATTACTAATTTTACTACTAAATCAGCACGCATAAAAAGCGTTACGATTGAAAAATCAGTAGTTCCTAAACTGGTTGCTGCTGTAGTAACTGGATCCATAATTATGTTCTAGTTTTAAATATTGTCATTATTTTGTCTTTTTAGGACTATAAAGGTTCGTAGTTAAAGACAACTTTTAAATAAAAGTGAAGCCGCTGATGGCATTTTTTTTGGCTTTCCTTGTGGATTAATGCAAGCCAAAGTTACTTTTGCATCCACTAACAACTCTTCTTCTGTTGTGGTCGTCCAGCAGTCTACTTTGTAGACTTTTTGAACCATTTCTAATTTAACTGCAGATAAGCTTTTTAGTTCTGTCTTAATAACCAAATGGTCTTCGAAATGAGCTGGTTTTTTAAATACAATATCGCAATGAGCTACTACAATTTGAAAGCCATACTCTTCAATAAGCTTCTTATGTTTTAAGCCGAGACTATAAATCAGCTCTGTTCTAGCTCGTTCTAAATACTTGAGATAATTTGCATAATATACTATTCCACCAGCATCCGTGTCTTCATAATATACTCTAATCTTTATTTCAAAATTTTTAGCCATGAAATCCTTCGTTAGAATAATGATCAACAAAATACTTTCCTATTAAAATTGCATCCGTCTTGTTGGAATCCTTTTTTTTAGTAAGCTGTGGAGATAAGTCAGGAAACATTTCTATAACTTTAGTTCTGCTGGCATCTTTTTCTGTACCTATTAAATTAAAATGCTTTTTCCATTTTACCGGTCTAATGAAATAAATCGGAATTCCTAGGGCAGAACATATTCCTTTGATAACTCCAAAAGATTGTCCAAAATTAAACATGCTGGTAACTCCCTGTCCTGGCATGGCACCTACTTGCTCGATTAACACCGCTGAATTATCTTTATCTATAACTCTCGATTTTATTTCATGAGCTAACTGGGCTGCATTCACTTGTCGTTTATTCTTTTTTCCTTCGATCATCGTTGGCATATCAAAAAAGGTGGTAATCTTTTTATCCTCAAATACACTGATGGCTCCACTTACTCCAGGGTCTATTCCAAATACAATCAAAGCTCTAGCTCCTTTAATATATTTTCATCAATATCAAAATTGGTATACACATTTTGAACATCCTCATCATCCTCTAGCAAATCTATAAAATTAATAATCTTTTCAAACACTTCTTTGTTTATAGAGACTGTATTTTTAGGTTTCCAAATAATTCCGGAAAAACTCAGCTCTTTTATTTTTGTCTCAATAGAAACTCTCACTTCATTAAATTTTTCTTTTTTACAATAAATTTCATGATGTTCTTCTCCACTTATGCAATCCTCTGCGCCTGCTTCTATCGCATGAGAAAAAATTTCATCTTCTGTGATTAATTCTTTTTTAATTTTGATATGGCCAACCTCTTCAAATTGATATGAAACGGAACCTTCCACTCCTAGAGAGGCATTATTCTTTTCAAATAAAAGTCTTAGATTGGTAAAAGTTCGATTTTTATTATCCGTCAGTGCCTCTACAATAAAAGCAACTCCTCCTGGACCAAATCCTTCATACTGACTTTTTTCATAATTAGATTCTTCACTAGGTCCTTGAGATTTCTTAATGGCTCTTAAAATATTGTCTTTAGGCATGTTAGCCTCTCTAGCAGCCTGAACTGCAGATCGTAATCTTGGGTTAAATTCAATATCTGGTAGTCCCAATTTTGCAGCAACCGTAATCTCTCTACTTAATTTAGAAAATAGTTTTGATCGTTGCTTATCTGCTTTTCCTTTTTTATGTTTAATACCCGCCCAATGAGAGTGACCTGCCATATTAATTGAATTTTTTAGTTAAGTTTCCACCAATAATAATGGGTTCTATTTCTTTAGCGAGTCCTGTTTGCTCATCTGCAACTACACGAATTCCAGAAATAGTTGCTACTTTATTAGAAGGGACTAACCTTTCTCCACGTTCATGCTTAAAGAATCTTTGTAGTGCTATGTCTCGGTCCATACCAATAATAGAATTATAATCACCACACATTCCTGCATCCGTTTGATAAGCAGTTCCATTCTCAAGAACTCTAAAGTCCAACGTAGGTGTGTGAGTGTGGGTTCCTACCACTAGAGTCGCTGTTCCATCTAAAAAATATCCCATGGCTTGTTTTTCACTAGTGATTTCAGCATGAATATCTACTAATAAAAAATCTACCTCTTTTTTTAATCTTATTGTTTTCATTTTTTCTTCAATGAATGGGAATACATCATCTGTTTTTTTCATATACACATTGCCCATTAAATTCATAACTCCAACCTTAAAACCTTTTTTTTCATATATTTGAAAACCATTGCCAGGTGTTCCTTCTCCCCAATTCCAAGGTCTTAACAATCTATTTTCCTCTCTAATAAAATCTATTGTCTCTTTTTGATCCCAAATGTGATTTCCAGAGGTGATGACATCCACTCCACACTTAAATAGGTCTTTGCAAATAGCTTGGGTAATACCATAGCCGCCAGCAGAATTTTCTCCATTGGCAATTACAAAGTCAATTTTGTGAGATTGAATAAGTGAAGGAAGTTTTTCTATGACAATGTTTCTTCCTGCTCTTCCCATAATATCTCCTAGAAATAAAAAATTCATTTAGTTAATGACACTCCCCTCTTCTGTAATAATTCCTTTTAAAACAACGTCATTTTTATGAACGGGTATTGTTTTTGCTTGCTGAAAAGAAAAAGCAATTCCATAAGTTAAAAAATTTTTATTTTTTGATAAATATTTATCATAATACCCTCTTCCATAACCTAGTCGGTTAAAATTTGAATCAAATGCTAACAATGGAGCCAAAAATAGCTGTGGTACTAATTTTTTATTTTTTGCTGACGGCTCTAAAATTCCAAACTTACTTACATATAATGGGTCGTACTCATTCCAAGCTCTGAACTCCATGTTGTTTTTGTTTAATACTCTAGGTAATGCAATGACACACTTCTTCTTTAGCAATTCTAGTACTGGCTTAATATTTAGCTCCGTGTGGATTGGCTGATAGCTTCCTATAACTTTTATTTTATGCTGTTTAATAATACGCAATAAAGAAAAGTAAATAGTTTGGATTTGCTTAGAATTTAACTCTAGATATTTTTTTGCACGTAATTGTGTAAATTTTTTTCGTAACTTATTTTTCATTCAAGCTAGATAGCTTTGGATAAGAAATTATCAATAGAGCTATTAACTTTAGTTAGAACTTCATTATAACTACTTTCACTTTGAGTGATCATTGCTTTGAGATTGGCCAATTCTTCATTTAAGTTTCTAACTTCCCTGTCTCGATCATCTCTGTATTGAACTGACAGGTCTTTAATTTCTTTAAATTTAATTTCTAAATCTTTGTTATGCTCTTTAAATTTTTGCATAGAGCCTTTCATAGCTGACATTTCGTCTACAAGCTGAATAGCGGTAATCAATAAAAGCTTTCCTTCACCAAGATTTCCCAAATCTGCTTTTAATTTACCAAATTTGTTATTTAGTTCAGTGGTGAGCTTTTCTAATTCTTTTTCTTGCCCATCCTCACAAGCAAGCAAATAATCCCTGGAATTAAAACGTACATTTACATTTACCATTCTTGACCATCCAGCATTGTATTGGTTTCTTGACTTAGTTCGTCAATTTTTTTTTCTACCTCTTGTTTTTTTTCTTCGTGCTCTGCTAACTTATACCTTGAAACCTCTAGCTCTTTTTCCATATCGGTAATTTCGTTTTTAAGCTTATTGTTTTCTTGCTCAACCAATTCAATCTTTGCCTTTAGTTCGCTAGAAGACTGATCTTCAAGGTTAACCCTGTCTTGAATTGTTTTTAAACTTTCTTTTAAAACAATATTCTCTGAATCTAATGTGGATAACTTTGATCGTAAACTCAGCTTTTCTTGCTCTAACTCTATCTTTAACTGTTCTAAGTCTACTATTTTTCTTTTGGAATTTTGTACTAAATCAGTAATTGAATCTAGCTTAGATAAGGATCTAAGTAGGTTCTCTTCTTTATCTTTTAAATTAATCATAAATACTAATATTTATATATTTATGTTTTTATTTATATAACAAAGTAATATTAATTTCGAGAAGCAAAGTCTAAAAGGTTTTAATGAAACAAGTTACACATACCGATCTCGCGAATGCTATTCGTTTTTTATCAATAGATGCTGTACAAAAAGCAAATTCGGGACATCCTGGAATGCCCATGGGTATGGCAGATGTGTGTACCGTTCTTTTTAGGCATTTTTTAAAATTTGATCCTAGTAGACCTGATTGGATTAATAGAGATCGATTCGTTTTATCTGCAGGACATGGCTCCATGTTGCTTTATGCTCTTCTGTATTTAACAGGTTATAAAAGTGTTTCCTTAGATGATATAAAAAATTTTAGACAACTAAATTCTATTTGTGCTGGACACCCAGAATATGAAAAAGGAACTGGCATTGAAACTACCACCGGTCCTCTTGGACAAGGTATTGCTAATGCGGTTGGCTTTGCCATTTCAGAAGAAATTTTAAAATTCAAAAAAGGAAAAGATATTTATAATCACAAAACTTATGTGGTTGCAGGAGATGGTTGCTTAATGGAAGGTATAAGTCACGAGGCTTTAAGTTTAGCTGGCCATTTAAAACTGAAAAATCTAGTTATGTTTTTTGATAACAATTCCATTTCTATAGATGGTCCAACAAGTCTTGCAGTATCAGATAATTATAAAAAACGACTTGAAGCTTACGGGTGGGATTGCATTGACATAAATGGTCATAATGAAAAGCAAATATTTAAAGCAATTAAAAAATGCCAAAATGCAAAAAGACCTACGGTTATAGCTTGTAAAACTACAATTGGCTTTGGGTCCCCAAACAAATCAGGAAAGTCCTCTGCCCATGGAAGTCCTTTGGGAGATGAGGAAATACAACTGGTTCGAAAAAAACTAAAATGGAAACACGCACCATTTGAAATACCGAAAGAAATTTTACAAGAATGGAGAAGTGTTGGTGAGAAAGGAAAAAGAGAATTAAAAAAATGGGAAAAAAAAGCAGGATCTAAATTAAAAAAAATAACACATAAAAATTCTCAAAAAATAACAAAACTTTTTGTCGATGCTAAAAATATGGCAATAAAAGAATCTAAACCTATGGCAACTAGGAAATCTTCTGAGGATATTTTAAATCTATTAACTGTGCATATCCCAGAATTAATAGGAGGATCGGCAGATCTTGCTGGATCCAACAACACAAAAACAAAGAGTCAAAAAATTATTAAGCCAGGAAATTTTGCGGGTAGCTATATTCACTATGGTGTTCGAGAGCATGCAATGTGTGGTATCATGAATGGTATAGCTCTTCATGGAGAGCTTATTCCTTACGGGGGGACTTTTTTAATTTTTAGCGATTACTGCAAACCATCCATTAGACTATCTGCTTTAATGAAACAGCGTGTTGTCTATGTCATGACTCACGACTCTATTGGCCTTGGAGAAGACGGACCGACCCATCAGCCGGTTGAACAAATTGCTGGATTAAGAGCCATTCCTAACTTGAATGTATTTAGACCAGCCGACACAATAGAAACCATAGAATGCTGGGATTTGGCATTAAAACAAACAAACACCCCTAGCGTTCTTTCTCTCACAAGACAAAATTTAAAATTACTTAGAACGAACAATGATCAAATAAATAAATGCTCATACGGTGCTTATGAAATTTACCGAAGCAATCCAGAGATTAATCTAACTATTATAGCGACTGGTTCAGAAGTGGAAATTGCAGTCGAGGCAAGCCAACAGCTGGCAAAAGAAAACATCCATAGCAAGGTAGTCTCTATGCCGTGCCAAGAATTATTTGAACAGCAAGAAAGTTCTTATAAAAAAAATCTACTGGAAGAAACTACCGCTAAAATATCGATAGAAGCGGCCTCTACCATGGGTTGGAAAAAATATACAGGATATCAGGGTGTAGAACTTGGTATTGATACCTTTGGAAAAAGCGCTCCATATAAAAAAATATATGAACATTTTAAATTAACGAGTAATAATATAATACAACAAGCAAAAAAAATTATTCAAAAATAATGAACAAAGTTGCAATTAATGGTTTTGGTAGAATTGGAAGAATGGTTCTAAGATCTATTATTGAAAACAAAACTAAAGGAATCAAAGTAGTTGCTATTAATAATAGAGCCGATTCTGGAACGAGCGCTTTTTTATTAGAAAAAGATAGCATACATGGAAACTTAAATGCTTCTATTCAATTTGATAAAAAAAGCATCACAGTCAATGGTCAAAAAATTATTTTATTCCATGAAGACGATCCAACTAACCTTCCTTGGAAAAAACTAGGCATTGATACAGTTTTTGAATGTACAGGAAAATTCAACTCTAAAGAACAGTCGTCAAAGCACTTAACTGCTGGGGCTAAAAGAGTTCTGGTTTCTGCTCCTTGCAAAAATGCTGATCAAACTATTGTGTATGGAGTAAACGAAAAAAAAATAAAAGCTAAAGATAAAATTATTTCTGTTGCCTCGTGCACTACCAATTGTTTAGCTCCTTTAGCATATGTAATAGATAAAAATTTTTCTATTGAAAAAGGATATATGACTACTATCCATTCTTATACTAGCGATCAAAGACTATTAGACAATTCTCATAAAGATTTAAGAAGAGCAAGAAGTGCTCCTAACGCAATAGTACCCACCAGCACAGGAGCTGCAAAGTCATTGTCTTTAATTTTACCAAACCTTAAGAACAAAGTAGACGGCATATCTATAAGAGTACCCACGCCCAACGTTTCCTTGGTACAACTTTCTTTCACTGCAAAAAGAAAAGTAAATGAAAGATCTATTAATTTAGCTTTAAAAAAAGCTAGCAAAACTTATCTAAAAAATATTTTAGGTGTAACAGACCAACCCTTAGTTTCTTCAGATTTTAATCATGATCCAAGATCTTCTATTGTGGACACTCTATTAACTAAGGTCGTAGACCATAAAATCGCAACTGTATTTGCTTGGTATGATAACGAGTGGGGTTTTTCTAATAGAATGATCGACTTAGCATTATACCTAAAAAAATAACAAGGTAATGCCGGAATTAAAGCTTCTAGAAAAAAATAAAGATATTAAAAATTTAAAAGTTTTTCTGAGGGTAGACTTTAATGTACCCATGCAAAACCAAGCCGTTTCTGATTCAACCAAAATAACTAAAGTAAAAACTATAGTTGAAGATCTTTTAAATAGAGGTGCAGTTGTTATCTTGTGCTCCCATTTAGGAAGACCGCAGGTAAAAGGTAAAGAAGGATTCTCATTAGAAACTATTCGATCTGAAGCAGAAAAAATTATTGGAAGAGAAATTGTTTTTGTTGCTGAAGACTTTAAAAATATTATTTCACAAAAAATATCTGAAAATAAAAAACTTTTTTTGCTGGAGAATATACGCTTTGATCCTAATGAAGAAAAAAATGGCGATGAATTTTCAAAAAAATTAGCAGATCTTTGTGATATTTATATTAATGAAGCATTTTCTTGTTCCCACCGTAAACACGCCTCTATATTTGGAATTGCTCGATTTGTAGATTCTTATGCTGGAGAAACCATTCATCAAGAACTGACTGCTTTAAATTCAATTGTTACAAACACTCAAAAGCCAGTGGCTTGTTTAATAGGAGGATCTAAAATCTCTACTAAAATAGATTTAATCACGTCCCTTATGCCAAAAATAGACTACATGATTATTGGAGGTGCAATGGCAAATAACTTTTTTAAACACCAAGGATTCCAAGTAGGAAAATCTAAGATAGAGAAAAATATAGATTCTGTAATTAAAAACATTATTGCCACAGCTTCTAAGAATAATTGTAAATTAGTATTACCTATTGATGTAGTCACGGCAAAAACATTTGAAGACCAAGGAGTAAATAAAACCTTAGATCAGGTAGAGGATGATGAAATGATTCTAGATATTGGAACCGAAACAATAGTCTCTATTTCTAAGATTCTACAAGAATCTAAAACTGTTTTCTGGAATGGTCCATTTGGTTTTTTTGAAAAAGATAACTTTGCAAATGGCACGAAAGAAATTTCCAATACTATTGCTGACTTAACAAAACAAGGGAAACTAGTCTCAATTGCAGGAGGTGGTGATACCTTTGCTGCAATTAAAAAATCTAAACGAGAAAATGAATTTACTTATATATCCACAGCTGGAGGTGCCTTTCTTGAGTGGCTGGAAGGAAAAGTTTTACCGGGATTAAAAGTTCTTGAAATTAAAAATTAAATTTATAGTTTATTGTCATGGAAATTGAAAAAATTGCCCTTCAAATGCTAGCTTCCGGAAAAGGAATTCTTGCTGCTGACGAAAGCACGGGAACTATGACTAAAAGATTAGATTCGGTAAAAATCTCTTCTACAGAAGAAAATAGATTAGGATTTAGAGAAACATTGTTCACTTCTAACAAAATAGGTTCTTATGTGAGTGGAGTTATTCTTTATGATGAAACAATTAAACAAAAGTCCAGCAATGAGGATACTATTCCTGAACTTTTAAATAAACAAAATATACTTCCAGGAATAAAAGTAGATGCTGGGACCAAACCTTTAGATGGATCACCTGACGAATTATATACAGAGGGTTTAACTGGTCTTAGTGAAAGATTAAAAGAATATTACAATTTAGGTGCTCGCTTTACAAAGTGGAGAGCTGTGTACAAAATATCAAAAGACTATCCTAGCCAAAATGCAATTACTACCAACGCAAAATTCCTTGCAAAATATGCAGCGCTAGTTCAAGAAGCGAACATGGTACCTATTGTGGAACCAGAAGTGTTAATGGATGGTAATCACGATATCAATAGATGCTTTGAGGTTACTTCCGCTGTTCTTAAAGAATGTTTTCAAGAATTAAAAAATGAAAAAGTTAAAATGGAAGGAATTGTACTGAAGCCAAATATGATTTTAAATGGAGCAGACTCTGGATTAAAAAATGAACCAGCGATTGTGGCTGCCAAAACTTTAGAATGTTTAAAGAATAATGTACCCAAAGAAGTTCCTGGTATTGCATTCTTGTCAGGAGGCCAAAGTGAACTTGAGGCCACTATTAATCTCAATGAAATTAACAAAATAAACGACACTAAGTTAATATTTACATTTTCTTATGGAAGAGCATTACAGCAAGGTGCTCTAAAACAATGGGCAAAAAATATTCACGATAAAAAGGCTACTCAATCTGTTTTTAGCCACAGAGCTTATATGAACAGTCTTGCAGCTACAGGCAGTTGGAAGCAAGATAAAGAAGTACTGTCATAATAGATTGTTAAACAAAAACATTTATCTAATTACGCCCAACACACTCAATAAATCTTTTTATTACTTTCTTCCAAAATTATTAAAAACAAAACGTATCAAATATCTTCAAATAAGATTAAAAAACTTGTCTAAAAAAAAACTTATCCAAGAAATTAAAAAAATAAAAAAAATTGTTAATAAAAAAACAAAAATTATTATCAATGATTTTCCTGAAATAGCTTTTTTATTAAATTGTGATGGTTGCCACCTTGGTCAAAAAGATGGTGAAATTTCTTTAGTAAAGAAAAAGTTTAAAACTCTAAACATTGTGGGTGTCACTTGTCACAATTCTAAAAAAATAGCCTTGAGCTCAGTAAAAAAAGGTGCCTCATATGTTGCTTTTGGATCATTTTATAAGACCAACACCAAGAAGACAAAATTTAATGCAACGGTAGATTTGTTAAAATGGGCAAAAGATAAAATCAAAGTTCCAGTCGTTGCTATTGGCGGAATCAATGAGCATAATTACCAGCCCTTATTAAAAAATGGAGCCAATCTTATAGCCTGTTCTAGTTTTGTATGGAAAAATAAGAAATACAACCCCTTACAAGCTCTGAATAGATTAAAGTAATTTATTTAAAAGCAAAAAAAGTGTATTACCCTCTTCATTATGAAAATATCTGCAATTGAAATTAAGCCTGGGAATATCATTGAGCATAAGAATGATTTGTATCTTTGTCTTAAAACTCAGCATGTTAAACCTGGAAAAGGTGGTGCATTTAATCAAGTAGAATTAAAAAGTATCACCAAGGGAACTAAACTTAATGAAAGATTTAGATCTGATGAAACTATAGAGAAAGCTTCCTTAGATGAAAGAAATTATCAATTTCTATATAGTGACGAACAAAGCTTATATTTTATGGATACAAAAGATTATGAGCAAATTTCTATTTCCAAAGAGCTGGTAGGTGAAGATGAAGATTTATTGACTGAAAATTTAGATGTGACCATTGAATTTTATGAAGACAAACCTTTAAAAGTTAATTTACCTAAGCACCTAGAGTTTGAAATTATTGAGACAGATGGTGTGGTCAAAGGTCAAACGGCTTCTAGTTCTTACAAACCTGCTGTGATTCAAAATAATATTAAAATTCAAGTTCCTCCTTTTATTAATCAAGGTGATAAAGTAGTAATTGAATCTGCCTCCAGAGACTATGTGAAGAAGGTTAGCTAAGTGCCATTACTATCACCAGAAATTAATATTTTAGAGAAAGTTTGTATTAAAGCTTCAAAGATAATCATCCGTGATTTTGGAGAAATTGAAAAACTTCAAGTTTCTAAAAAAGGTCCAGGTGACTTTGTTACTAAAACTGATCAAAAAGTTGAGGAAATCATTATTGAAGAGCTTGAAAGAGCAAGACCAGGTTATAATTTTATTGCTGAAGAAGGTGGAACTACCAAAGAAAAAAAAAGTGAATTTACGTGGATTATAGATCCTATCGATGGAACCAATAATTTTTTACATGGGATTCCCCACTTTGCGATTTCTATAGGGCTTGAAAAAAATAATGAAATTATTGCAGGAATGATTTTTGACCCTATTAAAAATGAAATGTTTTTTGCTGAAAAAGGACGCGGCGCTTACTTAAATAATAGTAGAATTCGAGTCTCTTCAAGAAATATTATTGCTGATTCTATCGCCTTAACTGGGGGGCCAGCTTATGCAGAACCCAATAAGAAAATTTTTTATGAGGAGTACATTGCCATGTGCAACAACTTTAACCAGGTAAGAAAGCTAGGAAGTGCTGCCTTGGATTTGGCTTATATTGCGGCAGGTAGAGCTGAAATTTTTTGGCACAAGAATTTAAAATATTGGGATATTGCTGCTGGGCTTATTATAGTTAGAGAAGCCGGTGGAACCATTACTGATTTCAGGGGTAAAACCTTTGATCTTACAAACAATCAATTACTAGCAACAAACTCTAGACTTGATAATGAGACTAGCAAAATATTATCTTCTATTAAATGATAAAATTTATCATTTTTTTATTCCTAGATGTTCTGGCATTTAGTGGAATACTAATTTCTACCCTTCCTTTTCTTATAAATAACTATGGTGGTGATATTTTTATAATCACCTTGGCTTTTGGATCTTTTTCTTTTTTTCAATTTTTTGTATCTCCTTTCTGGGGAGGTCTTTCAGATAAGTTTGGACGAAAACCATTATTACTTATGAATTGTATTGCAGAATTGATTGCAAATATTATTTTGGCTTTAAGTGGAACTATATTAGTTATATTTATTTCTAGACTTATAGCCGGATTGTTTAAAACTAATGTTTCAGTGGGCACAGCTTATATTGCTGATATCACGGATGAAAAAAATAGAGCCAAGGGAATGGGAATGTTTGGTGTAGCTTTTGGACTAGGCTTTACCATTGGACCTTTAGTGGGAGGTTTAATTGCAGGATCTAATTTTACATTAGACTCTTTGCATAATGTTGCTTGGTTTGCCTGCTTTATTAATTTAATTAATTTGCTTTATGTTTTCTTTTTTTTAGATGAAAGTTTAATAGAAAAAAAAGACTACAGGATCAGCTATTCATTTGAAAAATTTAGATCTCAAATAAATATTGTTACTAATAAAAACCTACTTCCATTTTTTTTTCTAATATTTTGTATTCATTTAACTTTTTCAGGAATGGAAGGAACTATAGCAATCTGGGGACAGGAAACCTTTGTTTGGGGACCAAAAGAAATAGGATTTATCATGTTACTTGCTGGGCTTACTCAAATTTTAGTTCAAGGAGTGTTGTTGAGAGTGTTGTTAAAATATTTGAATGAAATAATAATTATTCGAAGCGGTTACATTTCTTTAATTTTAGGATTTTTTATTATCCCATTTTCTAACCTATACTTTATGCCTATTGCAGTTATCTTGCTTTGTTATGGAATTGGAGTTTCAAACCCTTGTTTAAACAGTTTAATATCCAAAAATGCCAACCCCAATTCCAGGGGGCTAGCCATGGGCTCAGCTTATTCATCTCAAGCAGCGGCAAGGTTTTTAGGACAACCTCTTGCTGGACTTATGTTTTTGTATCTTGGTAAAAATTATCATTTTTATTTTGATGTAATTTTTCTCTCGCTTTTGGCTCTTTTTTATTTCTTTATTAATTTAAATCGAACGAAAACCCTTTAATTGTCTTTTGTATAGTTTCTTGTTTATTTCCACTTATTTGCTATAAACCCCTCTTATTATTATGAAAAAAAACGTGCACCCAAACTTACATCCTATTAAAGTACAAATGACAGATGGTACTGAATTTGAAACTATGTCTACATGGGGAAAAGATGGTGATGTTATGAAACTCGATATTGATCCAAAATCTCATCCGGCATGGACGGGAGTTACTCAAAAGCTTCAAGACAAAGGAAGAGTAAGCAAATTTAATAAAAGGTTTGCAAATTTAAAGAAGGCTTAAATTCTTATGAATCTACCATTAATGCCAAAAGCGACAGCTGTTTGGCTGATTGAAAACACAACATTAACATTTAAACAAATTGCAGATTTTTCTGGATTACATGAATTGGAAATTAAAGGAATTGCAGATGGAGATGTTGCGATAGGTATTAAGGCTTATAATCCGATTTTATCTAATCAACTTACTAGAGAAGAAATTCAATTATCCTCCGAAGATCCGTCTAGACCTTTAGTCATGAAGAAAAAAAATATGGATATTGAAGTTAAAAAGATGGTTGGAACAAAATATACTCCTATTGCAAAAAGAGAAGATCGACCTAATGCAATTGCGTGGTTAACAAAAAATTATCCTCATTTAGCAGACAGTCAAATTTGTAGATTGGTTGGAACCACCAAGAATACTGTAGTGGGAATTAGAACAAGGAAATATTGGAATATGTCTAATGTGTCTCCAAAAGATCCTGTGGCTGCAAATTTATGCACCCAAACAGATTTGGTTGCTGCAATAGAAAAAGCTAAAAGAAAACAAGAACGAATTGAAAAAGAAAAAAAGAAAGAAAAAGAAAAAGCAAAACAAGCTAATCCTTCTGAATAGGAGACTTTTTTCCGTGAAAACAAAAAAAAATTCTAGTCCAAAAGTTGCCGTCATAATGGGCAGCAAATCAGACTGGCCAACTATGA
>Ga0206125_10001711_pt1 | contig 24898 bp, 18 predicted proteins | sample Helgoland_Spring_4_FD_148598 | JGI IMG/M metagenome (GOLD analysis project Ga0206125, IMG submission 148598) | Pelagic subsurface seawater microbial communities from Kabeltonne, Helgoland, North Sea - Helgoland_Spring_Bloom_20160331_1 | ecosystem: Environmental > Aquatic > Marine > Epipelagic ... | reverse complement strand
GTAGCACCGAAGAACGCATTGAGCAAATGCTAGAGGTGATCTCTCTGTAATATTTATAATAAAACAATATTATAATGAAACGTTCAGAATTAGCAGAATATATCAAAGAAACCATTGTAGATGTGCTCACAGAGGCATCTCAAGAAGATGTTGAAACTCAAAAAGCTTATAATGACGAATTAGAAAAAACCAAAGAATTATCTGCAGATTTAACTGAAGATGATGAGGTTGAACCCACAGCTAAAGATATTAAGAAAAACGATTCAATATCTACTATTTCCCGTAAACTACAAGACACATCTAAAGAGATGAAAGCTGTAGTTAATAAATGGAAAAAATCTGAAGGTGAAGAAAAAGAAGCATTGTTAGCTCGTTTAAAAGAATTAACTAAAATTAAAAAAGAGCTTGAAGGCTTACTTTAAAAATATACAAACTCTACTAGTTGTAGTATTAGCAGCCCTATTGTTTTTTCAACGAGGCTGCTCTTCTACACCTCCTACAGAACCCAAAGTTATCACAGAAGTGGTAACCCAATGGGATACTGTTAAAGTAGAACAAACAGAATACGTTCCCCAAATAATTGAGAAAGTAGTAATTAATATTGATACATTTACTACACCAATTGATACGGTTTCGGTACTAAAAGATTATTACGCAAAGTATTTCTATACTGATACTATTCAGTTAGATACACTAGGTTCTATTATTGTAAACGATACAATTACTAGAAACTTAATTTCATTCAGAGATGTTCAATCCAACATATTCATCCCAACAACTACAATTACTAATACTGTTTACCTCTACAAACGCGAATTATTTTGGGGCGTTGCGGTAGGTGGGATGATAAACCCCGTACAAAATGAATCACCAATAAATTATGTTAGCGGTGAATTAATGTACGTTAATAAAAAAAGAAATGTATACGGTTTTGGTTTAGGAGTAGATAAAGATTTCTTCCCTATAGTATCAGGCCGCCTATATTGGAAAATAGGTAAATAATGGCTGAACAAAATTTAAGGCAAATAATTCAACAGGAATACGTTAAGTGTGCTAGTGATCCGATTCACTTTATGAAAAAGTACTGCTTTATTCAGCACCCACAACGTGGACGTATTCCATTTCATCTGTACCCATTTCAAGAAAAAGTCCTAAAACTATTTCAAGAAAATCCATATTCTGTAGTACTAAAATCTAGACAGTTAGGTATTTCTACTTTAGGTGCAGGTTATTCTTTGTGGTTAATGTTATTCCATAAAGATAAAAACGTACTTTGTATTGCGACAAAACAGGATACAGCTAAAAACATGGTTACGAAGGTTAAATTCATGTATGAAAATTTACCTTCCTGGCTTAAAATAGATGCACCTGAAAATAACAAATTAACATTACGATTAAGTAACGGATCCCAGATTAAAGCAACTTCAGCATCAAGTGATGCTGGTAGATCGGAAGCCGTTTCTTTGTTGTTAATTGATGAAGCAGCATTTATTGAAAATATTGGTGAAATCTGGGCCTCAGCCCAACAAACACTAGCTACGGGTGGTGGTTGTATAGCATTATCTACCCCATATGGTACAGGTAACTGGTTCCATAAAACATGGGTTAGAGCAGAAAATCAAGAAAACGATTTCTTACCTATTAAATTACCATGGTACGTCCACCCAGAACGTGACCAAGCATGGAGAGATAGACAGGATGAATTACTAGGTGATCCTAGAATGGCAGCCCAAGAATGTGACTGTGATTTTTCTACTTCAGGTGATACTGTATTCTATGCTGAATATTTACAATTTTATGAACAAACATATATCAAAGATCCTTTGGAGAAGCGAGGCGCTGACCAAAATTTATGGATCTGGGAACCCGCTGATTACTCAAGAACCTACCTTGTTGTTGCTGATGTTGCTCGTGGAGACGGGAAAGATTATTCTGCATTTCATGTTATCGACATTCAAAGCAATACTCAAGTTGCCGAATATAGGGGTCAAATTGGAACAAAAGAATACGGACATTTATTAGTAGGTATAGCATCTGAATATAATGAGGCTTTACTTGTAGTAGAGAATGCTTCAATTGGTTGGGCTACTATTCAAACTATCATTGATAGAGGATATACTAACCTTTATTATTCAACTAAAAGTGATTCTACAAGAGCTGATTCGTATTTTGACAAATATATGGATACGAGTAAAATGGTTCCTGGTTTTAGTATGACATCAAGAGTTAGACCTTTAATAATAGGTAAACTCCAAGAATACGTTAATGATAAATCAGTTACAATTCAATCAAAACGCTTGATTGAAGAAATGAAAGTATTTATGTGGAAAAATGGACGTGCTGAGGCACAACAAGGATACAATGATGATTTAGTTATGTCATTTGGTATTGGTATGTTTATGAGAGATACTTCATTTAAATTTAGCCAACAACATTTAGATATGAGTAAGGCAGCATTAAATAGTATTTCTACTAATAAAGTATCTTGGCAGGGTGGTTATAATGCTAATAACATTGCTAATCCATACACACAAGATATAAATGGGAAACAAGAAGACATTAGTTGGCTTCTTAGATAATATTTATAATAATAAACTATATTATGGCTGATAAGGGCTTATTTACTAGATTACAAAGATTATTTTCCTCGGATGTTGTTATTCGTAATGTAGGGGGTAACCAATTAAAAACAATTGATACTGACCACATTCAAACATCTGGAGAATTTGCAACTAATTCTCTAATGGATAGATACAGAGGTGTGTATCAAAATCCATCCTCTACTTCTTTATATGGTGCTCAGTTTAATATGAACTATCAGTACCTTAGAACTCAACTTTACTCAGATTATGATGTAATGGATACAGATGCTATTATTGCTTCTGCTCTTGATATCATTGCTGATGAGTGTAGTTTAAAAAATGACATGGGTGAGGTATTACAAATTAAATCACCTGATGAAGATATTCAAAAAATCTTATATAACTTATTTTACGATGTATTAAACATTGAGTTTAACCTTTGGTCTTGGACTCGTCAAATGTGTAAGTATGGTGATTTCTTCTTAAAACTAGAAATTTCAGAAAAGTTTGGTGTGTATAATGTTATTCCTTATTCAGCATACCATATTGAAAGACAAGAAAATTTCGACCCAGAAAACCCATCTAAAGTAATATTTAATTACAACCCAGATGGGTTCTATGGTGGTTCATCTTCAGGTTATTATAGTGTTCCTAATCAACAGAACGCTAATATGATTACATTTGATAATTATGAGATTGCTCATTTCCGTTTACTTTCGGATATGAATTATTTACCTTATGGTAGAGCTTATATTGAGCCTGCTCGTAAATTATACAAGCAATATGCGTTAATGGAAGATGCTATGTTAATTCATAGAATTGTAAGAGCTCCTGAAAAACGTATCTTTAAAATTAATGTTGGTTCTATTCCACCTAATGAAGTAGAAAACTTCATGCAAAAAACTATCTCTACCCTAAAACGCACCCCGTATATGGATGAGCAAACAGGTGAATATAACTTAAAATACAATATGCAAAACCTACTTGAGGATTTCTACCTACCAGTTAGAGGAAATGATCAAGCAACTCAAATTGAAACTACACCTGGTTTATCATATGATGGTATTCAAGATGTAGAATATTTAAGAGAAAAATTATTTGCTGCCCTTAAAGTACCTAAAGCATTTATGGGTTACGATGCTGATTTATCAGGTAAAGCAACATTGGCAGCTGAAGATATTCGTTTCGGTCGTACAATTGATCGTATCCAACGTATCTTAATCTCAGAATTATATAAAATTGCTTTAGTTCATTTATATGCTCAAGGGTATAGAGATGAACAAATGACTAATTTTGAATTAGATTTAACTACTCCTTCTATTATTTACGATCAAGAAAAGATCGCATTAATGAAAGAAAAAGTAGATTTAGCTGCTCAAATGATGGAAAACAAAATGTTCCCAACAGATTGGATTTACGAACATGTATTCCACTTTAGTGAAGATCAGTATGAAGAATATAGAGATTTGATTGTACAAGATCAAAAACGTAGATTCCGTTTAGCTCAAATTGAGACTGAAGGTAATGACCCACTTACAACAGGACGTTCATATGGTACACCACACGATTTAGCTTCATTATATGGACAAGGTAGAATGGAAAGTGACCCAAGTAATGTACCTGATGGATATGATGAGAAAAAACCATTAGGTCGTCCGGAAGAAAAAGTATCTAATATTAATACTCAAGATAATGTATTTGGTAAAGATCGTCTAGGTAAAAAAGAAATGAAAGTAGATGATCAACCTGGTTTAAGAGAAAGTGCTGAAAAGCAATTCCTTAAAAACCGTTCTTTATTAGAAGCCATGGATAAAGAAGTAGTGTTTAAATCTGATAAAAAGAAAGAATCTTTATTAGATGAAAAAAACATTAAAGAGTAATATCTCCTTATATATTTATAATAAATCCTAGTAGGAATGAACATTAAACATTCAAAGTATAAAAATACTGGTATCCTTTTCGAATTATTAGTTCGTCAAGTAACAGCTGACACCTTAAATGGTGTAGAGTCTGCCGCTATTAAATTGATCCAAAAATATTTCGTTAAGTCCGAATTAGGAAAGGAATATAAATTATATGAAGCGTTAACTAAAACTACTACCCTTACTGAAAGTAAGGCTAATGTTTTAATCCAAACGTTATTAGAATCCTCTAAAAAGTTAAACCGTAGAGCTCTTAAAAAAGAGAAATATAACTTAATTAATGAAATTAAAACTAGTTATAACTTAGAAGAATTCTTTAAAACAAAACTTCCACATTATAAAGTACATGCTGCTTATTATATGTTATCGGAAGTACAAAATACTGAAGCTTTAGTAGATACTAATATTATTGTAAATAATAAAATGACTCTCCTAGAGCATCTTTCTACTTCAGATATTAATGGAGAAAAAGTTGAAGCTGAGGTATTAAGAGAATTCCAATCATACGATAAAGATACTCGTATGCTCACCTATAGAATTTTAATGGAAAAATTCAATGGTAAGTATGATGGGCTACACGCTAGTCAAAAAGAAGTATTAAGACAATACGTTAATTCAGTTGACTCAACCCCAGTATTAAGAGAATTTTATAATACTGAGGTAAATAAAATAAAGACTCAACTAAACGAGTTATTATCTGAAATTACTGATAAAGCAGTTCAAATTAAAATCAACGAAGTAAATAATTTAATTGAAGAGTTAGATAAAACTTCAAATGTAACATCTGATAATATTGTAAATATTCTTCAATATCTTGAATTAGTAGAGGAATTAAAAACCGCTCATGGCTAAAATTGGCGATACCGAAGTAAAAGGTGGTATACAAACCACAGTAACTAATATTGACCCTGAAACAGGTCAAATTTCTTGGGACGTTGACTATACAGCGGATTATCAAAAATTATTTAAAGATATTACTGACCTAATGAAAACAGCTAAAGAAGTAGCTGATATCACAGGTGAGCCTTTTTTTAAAGATCATTATTTAGATATTAGAAAACGTAGAAATGAGTTAAGAACTTATTTACGTAATAATAAAGCTAAAGAATACGCTCGCATTAAAGGATTAGATGAAATTAGCACTACAGGAGGTGGTAATAGTTTTTCTTCTCAAGCAGGAGAAGGTCCACAATACGCTACTCCTAAAGCATTTGGTAAAGCACCTATATATTATTATAAATTAGGGTATAAACCCGTAAATAAAAAATCTTTAAGAAAAAAAGCAAAAGGCATTGAAGTTAAAGATTTATGGAAGTAATAATATGTATAAGTATAAATTAAATATAAATGAGCGAGATGAGAAACGAGCTCAATTTCAAGAAAAACGTATAGCTGCGTTTCAAGAAATTGAAAAACGTCTTAATTCACTCTATCCTCAAATTGACAAAGCTAAAGATGAAACTATAGCTTACTATCAAGACAAACCAGAGGCTTATAGTGTAGTTTACCCTACAGATTTAATTTTAGATTATATTAAAGACATTGAACAATTATTAAAAGACAGATAATGAAAACATTACAGGAACAATTTAACCTTATTAAAGAAGGAAAAGGACACAAAGATGTGTTTATGAAAACTGCTTTAAGACAGTTTCCTAACTTGTTTAATAACTTAACTGATTTTCCAACAGCAGTAAAAGTGTTAAAACAAAAATCTATCCTAACTGAAGGTGTAGGTGGTGTTGTTACCCAAAACACAGCAAATCCATTTGCCAACTGGGCTAACTTTTTAGCTGAGGAAGCAAAGGCAGTAGAAAAAGACCCAACTAAAGAAGTAGTTGATATGGAAACAGCTGGTTTTGATTATAAAGATCCTAAAAACATTGATAATTTGTATGGTGAGTCTTTCTTAAAGGGGTATTACGCTGAAATGAAAGATCCTAAAAATGCTGATAAAACTGTAGACGAGTTAAAAGAAATCGTAGCCAAAAATATGGCTAAAGATAGAACTTACTATGCTACTAATCAGGCATTTGGTATTAAAGGTATTGGTTATACTGAAGATGCTCCCGGATTAGCTGTATCAGATAAAGAAATTAAAGGTAAATATGCTTCTTCAGGTATGGAAGAAGTTAAATTAAAAGAAGATGTAATGGCAAATTTAAAAGATTTACTAAACGAAACTCTTAGTGGTTACGTAGATTTACAACCCGTAAACATTCCTACCCCAGTTAAAGAGGAAGAAGAAGCACCTAAAAAAGCTGCTCCTAAGAAAAAAGTTAAAAAAGAAACAGTAGATTCTAAATTAGCTGAAATCGAGAAAGCAGGTAAAATTACTACATTAGAGGCTCAAATTGAAGCTTTAGATGAAGCTATCGATACTAAAAACCATAGAATTTCAATGGTTACTGAAGACGATAACTTATCTGAATTAGTAGATAAAGCTAAAATGAAAGAAATGCAACGTGAAGTTAAAGACCTTGAAAAAAGAAAGGCTAAAATGGAAAAGTTGTACGAAAAAATGTGTGGTAAAGCTTACTCTAAACCAGAAATGGTAGATGAAGTAACTGAAGAGTACGAAGACTAAAATGAAAAAAGTACTAGTAGAAACTCAACTCTTTAAACCTAAGGGTTTAATGCTTACCGAAGGAAAACTCTCTAATAGAGGGAATCCCATGGTTGAGGGTATCCTAGCTACTGCTGAAGTAAAAAATGGTAATGGTCGTTACTACCCAAAAGAATTATGGGAACGTGAGATCGATAAATACATGGAATCAGTTAAACAAAACAGAGCACTAGGTGAATTAGACCACCCAGAATCTTCTGTTATTAACTTAAAAAATGTATCCCATAATATTACTGAAATGTGGTGGGATGGAGATGAAGTATATGGTAAAATAGAAATCCTACCTACTCCATCAGGCAACATACTTAAAGCATTAATTGAAAATAATATCACAGTAGGTGTTTCCTCTCGTGGAATGGGTTCATTAGAAGATAGAAATGGTGTATTAGAGGTACAAGACGACTTCGAATTACTATGTTGGGATTTTGTTTCAACACCATCTAACCCAGGTTCATACATGGAAATTGTTACCGAAGGTAAAAAAGCTCAAATAAATAAATATCAAGGTGTTAATAGTATTGTAAATGAAATTTTATGTGCTAATACTTGTACTTGTTATTTAGACTAATACCTCTGTATTGAGGCGCTACCAAAGAACGCTCTCCGAAAGGAGGGCGTTTTTTATGTCTTTTTATATATGTATAGTTGTAATGTGAGCAATATACTATGATCTATATAGTATTCACTAATTAAATAATTCTTATTACGTCTCCTAATAGGCGTACTCCACAAACTAAATTTTGAGGTAATGGCAAACAGAGATCTGCTTAAAGAAGCAATCGCTGACGCAAAGGCACTGAAAGAAACTGCAATTGCGAACGCAAAAGTAGCTTTAGAAGAAGCTTTCGAACCAAGACTTAAGTCTATGCTTTCAGCTAAACTTGAGGAAATGGAAAAGGAAGAAATGGAAGAAGCTGTAACGAACGAAGCTGAAGAAAAAATCGAAGAAACTAAAGAAGACATGGATGAAGGCTACGGCAAAAAAGACATGGACGAAGAGATGGATTTAGATGAAATCTTAGCTGAACTCGAAGAAGGTGAAGACAAAGAAGACGTAAACGAAGTCGAAGACGAAGTTGAAGTAGACGCTGAAGAAGAAATCGAAGGCGAAGGCGAAGACGAAGAAATTGATCTAGATGATATGTCTGAAGATGATCTTAAATCTTTTATCGAGGATGTAATCGCTGATATGGTTACTGCTGGTGAATTAGAAGCTGGTGAGGAATTCGAAGTTGAAGACGAAGAAGTTGAAGATGACGAAGAAATCGATGTAGAAGATGACACAGAAGTAGACATTGACGTTAACGAAGCAAAAGAAGAAATCGATGAAGCTAAAGAAGACATAGATGAAGGCTACGGCAAAGAAGACATGGATGAGGCTAAAGATGAAATGGACGAAGGTATTATGGATAAGCTTAAAGCTGCCTATAATGACAAAGAACTTTTATCTAAAATCGTAACCGTAGATGGTGAAAAAGTATCTATGAAAGATTTATTAGGATTAGCAGGTGCAGGTGCATCTGGTGGTATGTCTAGATCTGGATCAGGTAAAACATCATCAATTGGTGAGGCTGCAGAAGAAATGGATGAAATGAAAAAAGAAATCGAGGAATTGAGATCTGACCTTCACGAAACTAATCTTTTAAACGCTAAATTGCTTTACACAAATAAAATTTTCAGAGCTAAAAACTTAAAAGAAGCTCAGAAAGTTAAAGTTTTAGAAGCATTTGATAAAGCATCAAATGTAAAAGAAGTAAAACTTATTTTTGAAACTTTAAACGAAGGTATGGTTGCTAGAACTGCTACCCCAATTAAAGAATCATTAGGTTCAGCTTCTAAACCAGCTGGAATTGCTAAAAAAGCACCTATCATGGAAGTAGATCCACAGGTAGCTAGATGGCAAAAATTAGCAGGTTTAAAATAAAACAATAATTAATATTAAATTTTAGACAAATGTCACAATTAAATTCTCTTTTGAATGAATCAGCTGGAAGTTGGAAAAACTTACAGTCTGACGCGGCTAAATTAGCCAACAAGTGGGAAAAGACAGGTTTGTTGGAGGGTCTTGGTAACGAGAACCACAAAAACAGCATGTCAATGATCCTAGAAAATCAAGCAAAACAATTAGTAACTGAGATTTCTCAAGATGGTGGTAACCCTGCTCCTGCAGGTGCTGCAAGCTTTTCAGCTAATGCTGGTACGGGTGCTCAGTGGGCTGGTATCGCTTTACCATTGGTAAGAAAAGTATTCGGTCAAATCGCTGCTCAGGAATTTGTTTCTGTACAACCAATGAACTTGCCTTCTGGTCTAGTATTCTATCTAGATTTCCAGTATGGTTCAACTAAACCAAATAGCAATTCAGCTATTAACGGTTTTGATAGTGGTGATTCACTTTACGGTACTAAAAACTCAGGTAATACTCCATTCCAAACTGAAGGTACTGCTGGTAAAGGTTTATATGGTCCTGGTAGATTTGGTTACTCTTTAAACTCACAGTCTTTAGTAGATAATTTAACATTTACCGAAGTTGCTGCAGATTGGAAAGATGTAGGTTTCGACTCAGACCTTTCAGCTTCTGCTGCTGCTGGTAGAATCTTTAAAGTAACTGTAGATACTACTAATGCTACTAACATTTCTAATGGTTTAGTTGAAGTAGATACTGCTGCTGTAAGAGGTTTTAACTTCTTATCTGCCTCAGTTGTTGCTGAGCAAATTAATGCTTACAACTACGTAGATGGTGATGACTTAATTCTATTCGTTTCAGCTTCTGCTTTAACTGATGCTGCTGATGGTACACTTTACTACACTAGAGTACCACAAGATAACACATTAGGTGATTTCGAGAACACAGCTACTATCCCAGAAATTAACATCCAAATGCGTTCAATGGCTCTTGTTGCTAAAACAAGAAAATTGAAAGCTGTATGGACTCCAGAATTTGCTCAGGATTTAAATGCTTACCAAGCATTAGATGCTGAGGCTGAGGTAACTAACATCCTTTCTGAATACATTTCTTTAGAAATTGATTCTGAAATCTTAGGTATGTTAATCCAAGATGCTGCTGCTGGTACAGAATACTGGTCTGCTGAAAACAATAAAACATATGTTTCAGGTGATGACTTTAACGTGCCAACATCAACTTCACAAACTGGTTTCTACAACACTCAAGGTCAGTGGTTCCAAACTTTAGGTACTAAAGTAAACAAATTATCAAACGAAATTCACAGATTAACCTTAAGAGGTGGTGCAAATTTCATGGTAGTTTCTCCAACTGTATCTACTATCTTGGAAAGTATTCCTGGATTTGCAGCTGATAACTCAGATGCAGAAAAAATGCAATACGCATTTGGTATCCAGAAAGCTGGCCAATTAAATGGTCGTTACAAGGTTTACAAAAACCCATACATGACCGAAAACACAATCCTTTTAGGTTATAGAGGTACTCAGTTCTTGGAAGCTGGTGCGGTATTCGCTCCATACATTCCATTAATTATGACTCCTTTAGTGTACGACCCAGAAACATTCGTACCAAGAAAAGGTCTATTAACACGCTACGCTAAGAAGATGTTAAGACCAGAATTCTATGGTAAGATCTACGTTTCAGGTCTAAACACCCTTTAATCTAATTAGTTAGATATGTTTTAAGAAGCCCCGCATTAGCGGGGCTTTTTTTCATATGTATAAGAAACAACTAAATGTTACTATTTTATGGCAGCCAATCATCATAATGATGAGGTTTTCCGCGAAAAGCGAAAGCCTAAAAACCCAATCAAGTTTAAAATTACGTTAAACGAGGAACAAAAAGAAGCCAAAGCAAAAGTACTAGCAAACACAGTTACACTATTAGGTGGTTCCGCTGGTTCAGGTAAAACGTTATTAGCTTGTCAAATTGCTCTCGAGAAATTATTCATGAGAGAAATCGAAAAAATTATTATAACACGTCCTACGGTGAGTAAGGAGGAAATCGGGTTTTTACCGGGTGATCTCCGCGAAAAAATGGACCCATGGGTGCAACCTATTTATCAAAATATGTTTGCACTTTATGATAAGGTTAAAATTGAAAAACTTATCGAAGAAGGTAAAATAGAAATCGTTCCTGTATCGTTTATGCGTGGTAGAACATTTTTAGATTCATGTGTAATTGTAGACGAGGCTCAAAACGTCACACACGAGCAAATGGAGATGATTGTAACACGTTTAGGCTTACGTTCTAAAATGATGATATGTGGTGACTCACACCAGACTGATTTAAAGAAAAAATCTGAATCTGGATTTAGATTCTTATATTCAGCAGCTCGTAGAATTAAAAATTTATGTGCTATCACATTAACAACTAACCATAGAGATTCAATTGTGGAAGATTTAATTGGTTTATATAATGAAGCTGAAGAAAAAGGAATAAATCTAGGCACCTCAGGTTCTGCTAGAAGGCGTAAATAATTACCTCTTTTTTAATATTTATAACCAAAACAAGAAATGGCTAACATTCTAATATATAGTGGTTCATCAGACTTTACCGCTGCATCAGCTTCTTATTATGATACCCCATCTACAGGTAGTTCTCCTACCCCATTTGGGTTTTATGATAGTGATGCTCAATTTAAAGAAGATGCTGATAAGGTAACAAATTTTTGTGCTCGTAGATTAGGATGGCCTATTGAAAATGTTGAATTACAAGATATTCAATTTTGGGCAGCGTTTGAACAAGCCGTAACTGTATATGGAAATGAGTTATATGCTTATAAACAACGTGAAGATTACTTATCATTAGAAGGTGCTGAAGGATTTTCATATTCAGCTGGAGCCGATTTTTCTAATACATTAGTAACTCCTAATTTTAGCTCCATTGTTAGATTATCCCAACAATATGGTGAACAAGCAGGTGTAGGTGGTAATGTAGACTATCATAAAGGTGTAATCCCTTTAACAGCATCAGTCCAAGACTATGATTTAGAAGCTTGGGCCATAGCAAATGATGTAACAGGTAGTAATGGTGAAGCTCAAATAGAAATTAAAAGAGTATTTTACCAACCATTACCAGCATCATTTATGTTTTTAGGTGATATGGGTTATAATGGTACTGCAATTGCTATGTTTGGTGATACAGCAGGTTATACAGCATATGGAGCTAATAGTTTCTTAATGATGCCTTTAAGTTTTGATATGCAAGCTATACAACAAGTCGAGATGTATAGAGATGTATTATTTTCAAACTATTCATTTGAGTTAGTAAATAATAAACTTAGAATATTCCCTATACCTAATGCTGATGATGTAAATTCACAATGTCTTTACTTCGAGTATGTTAATAAAATAGAAAGATTAGACGATAGTTTAACATCAGGTTCAGACCAAGTAAATAATATATCACAATACCCATATAATAATCCTATTTATAAGGATATTAACTCAGTAGGTAGAAGTTGGATATTTGAATATACATTAGCTTTAACTAAAGAAATGTTAGGGTATGTTAGAGGTAAATACCAAACCGTCCCTATTCCAGGTGCTGAAGTAAGCTTAAACCAAGGAGATTTAATTGCTTCAGCTAATTCTGAAAAAGAAGCTTTAGTAACTAAATTAAGAGATTATTTCGATCAAACCTCACGTCAATCTTTATTAGAAAGACGTAATGCTGAATCAACAGCACGTCAAAGTGAATTGGATAAAGTACCAATGGTAATCTACGTAGGATAATGGCATTATACGGAGAAGCAAGAGATATAAGTTTCTTTAGAAACGTAAATAGGGAATTAATGGCTAACATTATTTCCCAACAATGTGTTTATTACAAATACGATCTTGCTGAAACTAAAGTTAACCTATATGGTGAAGCTTCTAAAGAAAAATTTTATCATCCTCCTGTATTATTAAATTGTTTAATTGAAAGAGATGATCAAGTTTACCCTGAAAGTGATATTAATATTAATTTTAATTGGAATATTACCTTTAGATTTTTAAGAGATGATTTATTAGATAGGGGTAAAGATTTTAATGAAAATTTCCAATTTTCTAATAGATATGGAGCTAATTTAGTTCCTGAAGTAGGGGATATTATAGTTTATAATAAAGGATATTATGAAGTATTTAATACAAATGCTAACCAATATTTTGTAGGTAAAAATCCTGATTATGATTATAAAGATGATAATGGAAATAACCCATTTGGAGATACAGACTTAGAAGATTTTGGTTCTAGCATCTCAATAATAGTTAGAACTACCAACATCCCAGCTGATAAGGCGGGTATAACATTAGAAAGATTTTAATGGCTAAGAATAGCAGAAAACCAGTCCCTAAATCCCAAAAACAAATAAGTACGGGATTACAAACACCCTTTGATCCTAGGGTGGGTAACCCTAATGGGGCTGACGAATATTCTGTCAACCCCGATATTAATCAATCTGGTATTCCCTTTAACCGCTCAGAAAAATTATCTCAGAAAGGAGATACATACAAACAATTTGCTGTAGGATTAGAAGATATAGATGAATCTTTATTTTATTATTTTAATGAAGTAATTAAACCTTTTGTATTCCAAAATGGAGAACGTATTCAGGTACCATTAATTTATGGTAATCCGGAAAGATGGGTACAAATCCAAAAACAAGGTTTTTATAGAGATAAATCAGGTGCTATTATGATGCCTATTATAGTAGCAAAAAGAGATAGTATTTCTCGTAATAGAGCATTACCTACTAAAATTGATGCCCAAGCCTCACAGATTTATTCTTCTTGGCAAAAATCATATAACGAAAAAAACTTTTATTCTAATTTTAATGTATTAAATAATAGGATACAAACTAAACAATTTATTACAAATGTTGTTCCTGATTATATTAATCTTCAATATAGTGTAGTTATCCAAACTTATTATATGGATCAACTTAATAAAATTGTTGAGGCAATTAACTACGCATCTGATTCATATTGGGGTGATCCTGAACGTTTTAAATTTAAAGCTACTATTGATGGATTCCAGAATGCTGTTACTTTAACAGATGGTACAGAAAGAGCTGTTAAGAGTACATTTAATATTAATATGTATGGATATATAGTTCCAGATGTGATACAAAAGGATTTAAATTCTGTTAAAAAATATAATGAAAAATCAAAAATTATATTTTCTATGGAAACTACCTCAAATCCTGAAATATTTATGCCTGACCCACAAACAGCACCTGATGGGAGAACTCGTATGAATGATAATATAGCTACCCGTAAAAGAATAAATACAGATGAGTAACATAAGATTTTTAGATAATGTTTTAGTAACATCACCCGTAGCGGCTTCCGATGCTGTAGGTGGTTCCTTCCCTAGAATAATATTTTCTGGGGAAACAAAAACGGTATCTGCTAACACTAATAGTTATGCATTTGAAGTATTTAATTTAGGTACTATCAATATTAATGCTGGTACTGCTGTAACTGTAGGTGGTCAAACTGTCTTCTCTCATGGGGTTTTAAAAGTTGAACAATTACTTTCAAATCAAGGAACCCTCAATATAGGAGGTATTCTTGTAATAGGTGATGTTATTTAATAAAAATTATAATATTTATATATAAACGTACGTACAAGTGGCTCAAATTAATCTTACAAACACAGGCACAGCAGGAATAGCAACCCCAGAAAATGGGGTTATTGCTGTTTTTTCTAACACTGCCGACAATGGAAAATTATATTATAAATACGCTGATGGAACTATAACAGAGGTTGCCTCTGGTGGTGGTGGAGGTACTGGTGGTTCATCTGGTACTTCAGGTTCATCTGGTACCTCAGGCTCATCAGGTACTTCAGGTACAGGTTCATCTGGTACTTCAGGCTCATCAGGTACTTCAGGTACAGGTTCATCTGGTACCTCAGGCTCATCAGGTACTTCAGGTGATGGTACTTCAGGTACATCAGGTAGTTCAGGAACCTCTGGTTCTTCAGGTACATCAGGACAAGCAGGAACTTCAGGTTCAAGTGGTTCATCTGGTAGCTCTGGTTCATCTGGTACTTCCGGATTAGGTTCTTCAGGTACATCCGGCTCATCGGGTAGTTCAGGCTCATCGGGTAGTTCAGGCTCATCAGGTACAAGTGGTTCATCTGGTACATCTGCTCCAGGTATAACATCAGGTACTTCAGGTACAAGTGGTTCATCAGGCTCATCGGGTTCATCAGGCTCATCGGGTTCATCAGGCTCATCAGGTTCGTCAGGCTCATCTGGTACTTCAGGTAATTCAGGAACTTCAGGTTCATCGGGTTCATCGGGCTCATCAGGCTCATCGGGTTCATCAGGTTCATCTGGTACATCAGGAGATGGTACTTCAGGTACTTCAGGTTCATCGGGCTCATCAGGTTCATCAGGCTCATCAGGTTCATCAGGTACATCAGGTCAAGCTGGTACTTCAGGTAGTTCAGGTACCTCTGGTACAGGTTCAGCTGTAGGTGTAACAGATGGTAGTACAACAGTTAGTAGTGTAAGTACTATTGAATTTACATCAGGTGCTACAGTAACTAACGGTGGTAGTGGTACTGCTGAAGTTGCAATCTCTGGTGGTGGAGGTGGTGTTTCTACAGTCCCTGCTAATTCTGCTAGATATACAATGTATAATACTGCAGATATTTCTATCCAAGCATACTCTACAGGTACTATATATGCGGGTCTATCTTGGAGTAGATCAGGTACAACTGTAACACTTACATCAACAGCACATGGTTTATCAACAGGTAATTTTATTGTAGTTCAAGATGGTTCAGATTCACAATATTATGTTACAGTTACAGCTACTGATACTAATACACTAACTTATACTTCAGCTACTAGTGGTACAGCATCAGGTACAGATGGTGCTTATTTTGCTGCTTTTGCTATTTCAGGAACCCCTACAGATGCTGGGTATACTATTACAGCTCCAGCAGCAGGTTTACCCCAGTGTATTTCGTTAAATGGTACAGTCTCAGAAAGCAATGGTGGTTCAACTACGATTACTCTCCCTTCAGAAGGGTTTGGTATTAATTCCTCATCTCAATTATTTAACATCCCAGCAGTAACAGTAGCAAATGCTGCTGCCGGTACTTCATCTAATGGAGGTAAAGCAAAAGTTGATACTTCCTCACCATTTACTAGTTTAGTAGTTGAAGGTTTAATATCTTTAACTAAAACTATGTATCACTGTTCATTTTAAAAAAATAAAATTAAATTATAAAAGCCTCCCGTTTGGGGGGCTTTTTTTAATATTTATAATAAACCCCTGTTTGGAAAGTGAAAAACAGTATTATTTAATAATACAATTATAATATAGATGTCACAACAATTATTTTTAGGAAAAATTAGTTTAGGTCAAGATGCTAATCAAACTAATTTTATAACATTTCAAGGTACTACGGTAGTAGGTTCTGATAGAGTAACTGCTATTTCAACTGGTACTTCAAAATTTAGAGTAGGCCAAACTATTACTACTGTAGGTAGTGCATTTGCGTCAAATCCTACAATATTATCTATTATTAGTAATACTGAAGTTGAAGTAGATCAAAATGCAACAACTAGTAGAACAGGTATTTTAGGTTTAAATGCTGGAACAGATTCTTACTACCTTTCAGGTAGTTTTACAGATCCTACCAATAAAAATACAGTCCTTGCTGTTACAGGTAGTGATGATGCTGATTTTGAAGGAAATGAATGGGCTTGTATTATTCCCTCTATGGACGAAAATGGAACAGCACTCCCTGGTGTGTTCCATGTATATGATATTACTTCTGTAGTTGATAGAGATAATAGTTCAGCAGCAATAGATTTTTTCGTTAAATACGGAGAAAGTGGATCTGAAGCTGATTATAATCAATATGTAGATACTGGTCAAAGAGTATATGGTTTAGTCCAAAGATCTACTTTAGAAGATTTATCCCCTTCAGTTAGTAAAGGGATTTCAGGCTTAAATGATCTCCCTGGGGGTATAGAAGTTGCAGGTTTAAATATATTAGTTACAGATTATTTAGATAATTTTACTTTAACAGATATTTACTATACAGGTTCAGAAGTTTTAATTAATACCCAAAACATGAACTTTACAGGTTCTGGTGTTGAAGTAACAACTTCAGGTTCAGAAGGAGTATTAGTAACTATAGAAGGTGGTTTAGCTGAAATTCCAGTATCAGCAAGTGATGCTGGAGTTGGTTTAGCAACAGAATTTAATTTTAGTGGCTCAGGAGTAGATGGAGTTACTATTTCAGGCGGAATCGCCACCGTAGAAATCTCAGGTGGTGGAGGTTCAGGCACTTCAGGCTCTTCTGGTACAAGTGGAACTTCAGGCTCATCTGGTACTTCAGGTAATGGTACATCAGGTACATCAGGTTCTTCAGGTACTAGTGGTTCTTCAGGTACATCAGGAGATGGAACTTCAGGTACATCAGGTTCATCAGGTACTTCAGGTAGCTCAGGTACCTCAGGTAATGGTACTTCGGGTACATCGGGTTCATCAGGAACAAGTGGTTCTTCAGGAACAAGTGGTTCTTCAGGAACTTCAGGTACTGGTACTTCAGGTACTTCAGGTACTTCAGGTACTTCAGGTACTTCAGGCTCATCTGGTACTTCAGGTAGTTCAGGAACATCAGGTTCATCAGGTACTTCAGGATTAGGTAGTTCAGGTACCTCAGGTAGCTCAGGTACTTCTGGTAATGGTACATCTGGTACATCGGGTTCTTCAGGTACATCAGGTAGTTCAGGCACATCAGGTTCTTCAGGTACATCAGGAGATGGTACATCCGGTACTTCAGGAACAAGTGGTTCTTCAGGAACTTCTGGTTCATCAGGTTCATCAGGTACTTCAGGCACTGGTACTTCAGGTACTTCAGGTACTTCAGGTACTTCAGGTTCATCAGGAACCTCAGGTAGTTCAGGAACTTCAGGTACATCAGGTTCATCAGGTACTTCAGGAACAAGTGGTTCTTCAGGAACAAGTGGTTCTTCAGGAACTTCTGGTTCATCAGGTACTTCAGGCACTGGTACTTCAGGTACTTCAGGTACTTCAGGTTCATCAGGAACCTCAGGTAGTTCAGGAACTTCAGGTACATCAGGTTCATCAGGTACTTCCGGTACATCAGGTTCATCAGGTACAAGTGGATCATCAGGTACTTCAGGTAATGGCACTTCAGGCACATCAGGCTCATCAGGTACATCAGGTTCATCAGGTTCATCAGGTACTTCCGGTACATCAGGTTCATCAGGTACTTCCGGTACATCAGGTTCATCAGGTACTTCCGGTACTTCCGGTACATCAGGTACAAGTGGATCATCAGGTACTTCAGGTAATGGCACTTCAGGTACATCGGGTACATCAGGCTCATCAGGCTCATCAGGCACATCAGGCTCATCAGGTACATCAGGTTCCTCAGGTACATCAGGTAGTTCAGGAACTTCAGGTACATCAGGTAGTTCAGGTACATCCGGTACTTCAGGTAGCTCAGGTACTTCTGGTAATGGTACTTCAGGTTCAAGTGGTACATCAGGTACATCAGGTTCTTCAGGTACATCAGGAGATGGAACTTCAGGTACATCAGGTTCATCAGGTACATCAGGCTCATCAGGTACAAGTGGAACATCAGGTTCTTCAGGAACTTCAGGTAATGGTACTTCAGGTACATCAGGTTCATCAGGAACAAGTGGTACATCGGGTACATCAGGTTCTTCAGGTACTAGTGGTTCTTCAGGTACATCAGGAGATGGAACTTCAGGTACATCAGGTTCATCAGGTACCTCAGGCTCATCAGGTACTTCAGGTTCAGGAACTTCAGGCACATCAGGCACATCAGGTTCTTCAGGTAGTTCAGGCACATCAGGTTCTTCAGGTAGTTCAGGCACATCAGGTTCTTCAGGTAGTTCAGGTACAAGTGGATCATCAGGTACTAGTGGATCATCTGGTACATCAGGTTCATCAGGAACTTCAGGTTCAGGTACATCAGGATCATCGGGTACATCAGGTACTTCAGGTAGCTCAGGTACTTCAGGTAGCTCAGGTACTTCAGGTAGCTCAGGTACTTCAGGTAGCTCAGGTTCATCTGGTACATCAGGAACATCAGGTTCCTCGGGTACATCAGGTTCTTCTGGAACATCAGGTTCAGGTACTTCTGGTACTAGTGGCTCAAGTGGTAGTTCAGGCACAAGTGGTAGTTCAGGTACCTCAGGAAATGGTGGAACCGCTGGTACTTCAGGTTCATCTGGTACATCAGGTTCCTCGGGTACATCAGGTTCATCAGGTACTTCAGGATTAGGTAGCTCAGGTACCTCAGGTAGCTCAGGTACTTCTGGTAATGGTACATCAGGAACAAGTGGTTCTTCAGGAACAAGTGGTTCTTCGGGCTCCTCAGGTACCTCAGGTAATTCAGGTACTTCAGGTTCATCAGGTACATCAGGTACATCAGGTTCTTCAGGTACTAGTGGTTCTTCAGGTACTTCAGGAACAAATGGAACTTCAGGTACTTCAGGTACAGGTACTTCAGGTACTAGTGGCTCAAGTGGTAGTTCAGGTTCTAGTGGTTCATCAGGTACTTCTGGTGATGGTGGAACTGCTGGTACTTCAGGTACATCAGGATCTTCAGGTACATCAGGTTCATCTGGAACTTCTGGTGTTTCAGGTGTTGATGGTGTTGCGGGTACAGGAGGTTCATCAGGTACTTCAGGTACATCAGGTAATGGTACTTCAGGTACATCTGGTACAAGTGGTTCCTCAGGTACTTCAGGTTCATCAGGCTCATCAGGCTCATCAGGAACTTCAGGTTCCTCAGGTACTTCAGGTTCATCAGGTTCATCAGGAACTTCAGGTAGCTCAGGTTCTAGTGGCTCATCAGGTACATCTGGTAATGGTACATCAGGTACTTCAGGTAGTTCTGGTTCTTCAGGTACTTCAGGAAATAGTGGAACATCAGGTTCTTCAGGTAGTTCAGGTTCTTCAGGTACCTCAGGCTCTTCAGGCACCTCAGGCTCTTCAGGTACCTCAGGCTCAAGTGGTAGCTCAGGTACTTCAGGCTCAAGTGGTAGTTCAGGTACCTCAGGAATAGGTACTTCGGGAACATCAGGCTCATCTGGTACATCAGGCTCATCTGGTACATCAGGCTCATCAGGCTCATCAGGTTCATCAGGCTCATCAGGTTCATCAGGCTCATCAGGCTCAAGTGGTAGCTCAGGTACTTCAGGAAGCGGTACTTCTGGTACTTCAGGTTCATCAGGTACTTCAGGAACTTCTGGTTCCTCAGGAACTTCAGGCTCATCAGGTACTTCAGGTTCATCAGGTACTTCAGGAACTTCTGGTTCCTCAGGAACTTCAGGCTCATCAGGTACTTCAGGCTCAAGTGGTAGTTCAGGTACCTCAGGAATAGGTACTTCGGGAACTTCAGGTAGTTCAGGTACATCAGGATCATCAGGTTCTTCAGGTAGTTCAGGTACCTCAGGTTCATCAGGTACTTCAGGAACTTCTGGTTCCTCAGGCTCAAGTGGTAGCTCAGGTACTTCAGGAAGCGGTACTTCAGGTACATCAGGGTCATCAGGTACTTCAGGAACTTCAGGTAGTTCAGGTACATCAGGATCATCAGGTTCTTCAGGTAGTTCAGGTACCTCAGGTTCATCAGGTACTTCAGGTAGTTCAGGCTCAAGTGGTTCATCAGGAACTTCAGGCTCAGGTACTTCAGGTACTAGTGGATCATCAGGAACTTCAGGTTCTTCAGGTAGTTCAGGAACTTCAGGTTCCTCGGGTACGTCAGGTTCCTCAGGTACGTCAGGTTCATCTGGTAGCTCAGGTAGTTCAGGTTCTTCAGGTACTTCAGGCTCAAGTGGTAGTTCAGGTACCTCAGGAATAGGTACTTCAGGAACATCAGGTAGTTCAGGTACCTCAGGTTCATCAGGTAGTTCAGGTACTTCAGGAACATCAGGTAGTTCAGGTACCTCAGGTTCATCAGGTACCTCAGGCTCAAGTGGTAGCTCAGGTACTTCAGGAAGCGGTACTTCAGGTACATCAGGGTCATCAGGTACTTCAGGCAGCTCAGGTTCATCAGGTTCAAGTGGTTCATCAGGAACAAGTGGTACATCGGGTACATCAGGTTCTTCAGGTACAAGTGGTTCATCAGGTTCTTCTGGTTCTTCAGGTACAAGTGGTTCATCAGGTTCTTCTGGTACTTCAGGTATAGGTTCATCAGGTACTAGTGGTACTTCAGGTAGTTCAGGTTCATCAGGTTCATCAGGTTCTTCAGGTTCATCAGGTTCATCGGGTTCCTCAGGTTCATCAGGTTCATCAGGTTCATCAGGTACTTCAGGCTCAGCTGGTACGTCAGGTTCATCTGGTACATCAGGCAGCTCAGGCAGCTCAGGCAGCTCAGGCAGCTCAGGCAGCTCAGGCTCTTCAGGTACTTCTGGATCAGCTGGTACTTCAGGCTCATCAGGTACTTCAGGCTCAAGTGGTTCAAGCGGTAGCTCTGGTAGTTCAGGTTCTTCAGGTTCATCAGGTACATCAGGAAGCGGTACTTCTGGTACATCTGGTTCATCAGGCACTTCAGGATCATCTGGTACTTCAGGTTCATCGGGTACTTCTGGTACGTCAGGTTCATCAGGTACTTCAGGCTCATCTGGTAGTTCAGGTACATCTGGTTCTTCTGGTACTTCAGGCTCATCAGGTTCTAGTGGTACTTCAGGTATAGGTTCATCGGGTACTAGTGGTACATCTGGTTCATCAGGTTCATCTGGTAGTTCAGGCTCATCTGGTAGTTCAGGTTCATCAGGTACTTCAGGCTCATCTGGTACTTCAGGCTCATCTGGTACTTCAGGAACTTCTGGTTCTTCAGGTTCATCTGGTAGCTCAGGTAGCTCAGGTAGCTCAGGTAGCTCAGGTTCATCAGGTACATCAGGTTCAGCTGGTACTTCAGGTACAAGCGGTAGCTCAGGTAGCTCAGGCTCATCTGGTAGTTCAGGTTCATCTGGTACATCAGGTAGTTCAGGTTCATCTGGTACATCAGGTAGCTCAGGTTCATCAGGTAGCTCAGGCTCATCTGGTAGTTCAGGTTCATCAGGTAGTTCAGGTACTTCAGGTTCATCGGGTACAGCAGGAACTTCAGGTTCATCTGGTAGTTCAGGTAGCTCAGGTAGTTCAGGTAGTTCAGGTAGCTCAGGTTCATCAGGTACATCAGGTTCTTCTGGTACTTCAGGTATAGGTTCCTCAGGTACTAGTGGTACTTCAGGCAGCTCAGGCTCATCAGGCTCTTCAGGCTCTTCAGGCTCTTCAGGCTCTTCAGGCTCATCAGGTACTTCAGGTTCATCAGGCTCATCTGGTAGCTCAGGTTCATCAGGTACTTCAGGATCTTCTGGAACTTCAGGTTCATCAGGTTCATCAGGTTCATCAGGTTCTTCAGGTTCATCAGGTTCTTCAGGCTCTTCAGGCACTTCAGGCTCATCTGGTAGCTCGGGTAGTTCAGGTTCATCTGGTTCATCAGGTAGTTCTGGTACTTCAGGTGTAATTAATGTTTCATCTTCAGGAAATAATAGAGTATTAACTGATATTGATGGTTCAAATGCTACTGCTGAAGAAAACTTAACTTTTGATGGTAATGAATTATTAGTAACAGGTACTATTATAACAACAGGTAGTTTACCAATTACTGCTGATGATAGTGGGGTTTACTTTAATAATGAAGCCTCAGGTTCTCATATTAGACATAATACACTAGCAGAACTAGAAATTTCATCTAGTGTAGGGATTAATTTTGTAGGTACTGTAAACCAAGGTATTGGTGCTAGTGGTGGTTCTTTAGTACAAACTCAAACTTTAAGTACTACAATCCCAGCAAATGGACTTATAGATGTTCTATCTGTAGCTAATATAACTATGAATTCTACTGATTATTTAGGTTTAAAAGCTGATTATGCTTTAGAAACTCAAATAGGAGGTAGAAGATTTGGTACAATAGAAGTAATATTTAATAGTACAATTGCAAGTTTTACAGATAACTCAACACGGGATGTTCCTACTAATGGTACTCAAGGAGATGAATTTGCAGTACAAGTACAATCTGGTGAATTAGAAGTATTATTTGGTGCTTTTGGAGGTCATGGTAGTGTAGATTTAGCCATGTCATTTAAATTAATAGCAGTTCCTTAATAATTAATTAAGATAAAAAAAATAGGTGCCCCTCGTTGAGGGGCACTTTTATTTTCTAAAGTATTTTAATATGTATACCTGATACGACGGTGTCAACCTGTTGGACAGTGAAAACAGAAAAATAAACCATGGCAAACGAATTTTTTATTAGGAAAGGTATAATTGTATCTGGCTCTGTAGCAGAAATTATACCCCCCATCTCAGCTTCTATTATCTCAGCTTCAGCTGATATTGAAGCAGCAAACATTATAACCCCAGGAGATATAACTATATCTGGAAGTATTATTGTAGAAAATTTTACTACAGGTACTTCTAATGAAGTTGTAGTATATAATAATACAACTAAAGAATTAGAGGTTAAAACTAATGCCTCTTCATCAGGTACCTCAGGTACCTCAGGTACTTCAGGTACTTCAGGTAGTTCAGGCTCTTCAGGCTCTTCAGGCTCATCAGGCTCATCAGGTTCATCTGGTACAAGTGGTAGTTCAGGTTCTAGCGGTTCATCAGGTACTTCAGGTAACTCAGGTACTTCAGGTACTTCAGGTTCAAGTGGTTCATCAGGTTCAAGTGGTTCATCAGGTAGTTCAGGTTCCTCAGGTACAAGTGGTTCTTCGGGAACATCAGGTTCTTCAGGAACTTCAGGTATAGGCTCTTCAGGTACTTCAGGTACTTCAGGTTCAAGTGGTTCATCAGGTTCAAGCGGTAGCTCAGGTTCATCGGGTTCATCAGGTACTTCAGGCTCTTCAGGTACATCAGGTTCATCAGGCTCTTCAGGTACATCAGGTTCATCAGGCTCATCAGGCTCATCAGGTAGCTCAGGCTCAAGTGGTAGTTCGGGTTCATCAGGTACTTCAGGAGTAGCAGGTACTTCAGGAACTTCAGGCTCATCGGGTACAAGTGGTTCATCAGGTAGTTCAGGTTCATCAGGCTCATCAGGTTCATCAGGCTCATCAGGTACATCTGGTTCATCAGGTACTTCAGGTTCATCAGGTAGCTCAGGCTCAAGTGGTAGTTCAGGTTCATCAGGAACTTCAGGTTCTTCTGGTACCTCTGGTAGTTCAGGTACTTCAGGTTCTAGTGGTTCATCAGGCTCAAGTGGTAGCTCTGGTTCATCAGGCAGCTCGGGTTCATCAGGTAGCTCAGGTACTTCTGGTACAACAGGTACTTCAGGTACTAGTGGTTCATCAGGTAGTTCAGGCTCTTCAGGCTCATCAGGCTCATCAGGCTCATCAGGTTCATCAGGTACCTCGGGTTCATCAGGCACCTCGGGTTCATCAGGTACATCAGGTAGTTCAGGCTCATCAGGTTCATCAGGTTCAAGTGGATCAAGCGGTAGTTCAGGTTCAAGCGGTACATCAGGTTCAGCTGGAACATCAGGCACTAGTGGCTCAAGCGGTAGTTCAGGTTCATCAGGCTCAAGCGGTAGCTCTGGCTCATCAGGTACTTCGGGTTCATCAGGTACCTCAGGTAGTTCAGGTTCAAGTGGTTCATCAGGCTCATCTGGTAGCTCAGGCTCATCAGGTACAAGTGGTTCAGCAGGTACCTCAGGTACAAGCGGTAGCTCAGGTAGTTCAGGTTCATCAGGCTCAAGCGGTAGCTCTGGCTCATCAGGTACTTCGGGTTCATCAGGTACCTCAGGTAGTTCA
>Ga0206125_10001708_pt1 | contig 24917 bp, 24 predicted proteins | sample Helgoland_Spring_4_FD_148598 | JGI IMG/M metagenome (GOLD analysis project Ga0206125, IMG submission 148598) | Pelagic subsurface seawater microbial communities from Kabeltonne, Helgoland, North Sea - Helgoland_Spring_Bloom_20160331_1 | ecosystem: Environmental > Aquatic > Marine > Epipelagic ... | reverse complement strand
AGCAGCAACACTAGAACCACCTGCTCCTGTATTATTAAAAACAAGTGCGTCCCCAACTACATATCCAGTTCCAGCATCATCAACTATAAATCCGTCAACTTCTCCTAAAGATATTGCGTCAACCTTCGCAGTTGCTTCACCATTTCCAGCAGAATTTCCTGTTGGTATATGAACAGTTTGGTCGTCTGTATAATAACTTCCTCTATCAGATATCGTACCACCAGTTACAATTGATTTTACTGTTGCTCTAATTATTAAATCGGTTGAATTTGAAATCGCAGTAACTTGTTCTCCAATTGTAAATGTTCCTACAGTTTGGTCATTATCTAAATCAAATTCTGAAAATGTAACACCACCCTCAACGAGAGTTTGTGTAGTTTCTACAATTGATGTTGCTTCTGATTCAACACCAGTTATTTTTTGTCCTTCAAATTCACTTGACTCAACTGTACTAGAAATAGTTACACGTAAAATATCTTTTACTAACCATCCACTATCAGAAACTCTCAACATTTTTTCACTAGGATAATTTACTTCCGAATTTTCATCAAATAATAAACGCATTAAGAGTTGATGTCCTCTTGTTGTACCTTTTGCTTTATATAATTGTTTTATGTTTTGAATTAATTTTCTTTTATCAACATCATCAGCAAGATTATAAGGAATAGATTTCATGAAAGAATCTCTCATGTTATCAAGAAAATCATATATCGTATTATCTGAATCTGCGTATTCTAAAAGTTGTTGAATGTTTTGTACTGGATTTCCACGATACTGAACAATTGTTCCTTGAGAACCAGATGTTCCACCTGTAATCGTTTCACCAGTTTTAAATTTTTGTTGTGCAGAAATAAATAATCTTTTTGTTCCATCACTTATATCACTTACTAAAACAGTTGCAGTTGCTTTACTAGTTCCACCTGTAATTGTTTCTCCTGATGTAAAAACAATAGTTGAAGCTTCATCTACTATTCTATCACCAGTTTCAGCTAAAATATAATTACTACTATCTGTTTCTTGAGCAAGATTATTAATAGTTCCACTTAAAATTAATTCACCTGCTTCTAAAAATTTATAATAATCTCTTACAAATTTTATGAATACAGCATGGTCTGCTTGAACGAAATCAGGCGACTGTCCTTCTATAAGAGGAGAAACTTTTGTTTTTAAAGTAGATTCATTTTTTCCCATTTCATTTATTAACTATATGAAGATGTAGTTGAATATGTACTTCCAGCAGCAGAACTACCAGATGCAATACTATCAATCCCACCATTGATTGTTGAATTTGCAAAATCAATTTCAAGTAAATTATTTCTTACTGAAACAATATCATATGAATTTGGAAGTACAACTAATCTTATTTGTGTACTTGTTACATTATCAACATTACTTACAGTTGTAATATTAACAGAATTAATACTAACTTTACCAGTATCGTAATCTATTGTTCCTGCTTCGTTATCACTATAAGTTCTAGTTGTTCCTACAAAATAATATCTTCTTACATTTCCAGCACCATCATCATCAAAGAAATATTCATTTGTTGTATCTCCAGAAATTTTAAATCCAGTAGAAGTTAAAATACCACCACCACTTTTATTGTGTTCACTATGTGGATTATATAATTTGTTATTAAAATAAACTACATAATTTGTTGCAGCAGATAATATTGGTGTAAATTTTTGTGCAATTTTAATTGTTGTTATATTCGATAAAACAGATGGATGTGTATTATCTATAAGTCCTGTAACTTCTGAATGTCTAAACACACCATTAAATTTTGTTAATGTATTTGTATTATAATTAGTAAGTGTAGTAGTTATATCTGATTTTAATGTGTCTAATGATTTTGTTGTTGCAGTAGAATCATATTTAAAATTCGTTGTAAGAAAAAGAGATGTTATAATTGGGTCGATAACTACTGGAGTTGTAGATGCAACTTTATAAGTTTTTAATCCATTTTCTATATCGGTCTTTTGCGTAGTAGTTAAGTTATCTCCACTTATCTGTTTAATTGTAATATAAATCTTACCATATACAGCAGTTGAATCAACATCACTTCCTTCTTCTCCACCCCAACATTGAATTGCTTGTGCATTAGGAAATAGTGTCTTTACATGAAGTTTGTAATCTTCTGCCGTTACAGCACGACCTTGTGAGGAATAATCAAGTGGTGCATTATATTTTATTGATGCAAGACTTTCTGCATCTCCACCACCATTTGCATTTGATACAGTTGTAACTGTTACATCAGTTACTCCACTAATAGCACCAGTATTACTAAATGATGAAGCACCATTTGCTTCATTTGTGTTTGTTACAACATATGAAAGTATAACAACATTTCCATTTGATAGTGCTTTACCGATTACACCATCGCCAAAGTAAACTTCAAATTTTCCATCTTCTACTTCTTTTAGAAAATAATTAGTTGCAGTATCACTTACTGATGTAATATCTGTTGCTCGTGTATATGTAGATGTAGTTGTATCTGTTGCAGAAGTTTGAACTTTAACCGTAAGAGTATCTGTATCTACTAAATTACTTGTTATAACAAATCTTTGGTCAACATTAGCTGTATCAACAATATATTTTGTATTTACATAAGTACCTTCATAAATTTTTAAATCATTAAATCTTAATATTCCATCAGTTGATAGTGTAGTTATATCAGATACAGTTACAAAATTATATGTTGTATTATTTACACTTGTAGAAAATTTTGTGCCAGCACTTATTGTCGCACTTGAAAGTCCACTATTATTTAAAGTAACATCTATTGTTGCAATAGGTGCTGAAACAGATGATGGTGTATATCCCAACATTTTTGCATGAGAAACTATACTTGAACGAAGAGAAGCACTATCAAGAAACATTTCATTTGCTAACATATTCATATTAAATCCGAGATAGTGAGTATTATATGCCAACAAATCTAACAGGACTGACATACCAGAACCCTCAAAATCATAATCCGTAAATTCGTTTTGTGCTTTTAAAAAGGTTTTTAAATTTGCTTTGACCTCATCAAAATCAAATTCTGTTACCGTTAATCTTTTATCGTTTGTAGCCATTTTATCTTATTCTCTCTAACATTAAATCTAAAGTTTCTAATTCGGTTGGTGCATTAACAACATAAAATTCTACAGTACAATTATATGCGTTTCTATCTAAATCTTCTAATGCTCTAACACCAGTTAATCTTGCTCTGGGTTCAAAGTTTTGTATTACTTCTTCTATTTGTTTGGTTAATAATATTGCACTTGATGGTGTCATTGGTTCAAATAATGTTCCTAATATGTTAGAACCAATTTCTGGGTGAAAAGGTCTTTCATAATGATTAGTTAATACAAGATTGCGAATTGACCTTTTAACTGCTTGAACATCTGTGACTTTATTTATATCTTTATCAGAACTATTTTTTTGAAAAAACAGATTTAAATCTTTATAAATCTTTGCACTACGAGTTGATTCATTAGTCGCTTGTGAATCAGTATGTCCACCCTTTATAAATGTTGTATAGTTTGCCATGTTGTTGCAGAACTCCTATGTCTATTTATAACAATAATGTCTAAATTTAATCCTCTTGCATAAATTGACTTATAATAGAAAGTTTATTAATATCTTCGACTTTATATAAAGTATAGGTAACAAGTATTTCATCACCAATTTTGATATCTTCAATAACATCAAGAAACCATTTATGTCCTTCTTGTGTCTTTTTTGTATTTGGTGACATGGAATGATTATAAAAACCACCTAATGGTGTTCGGAATATTTCTGTATCAACAAGCATATGAGATAATCCCAATCTAGTTCCTTTTGGTATATCATTCGTAGCAAATATCCCAATTCCGTGTATTCCACTTTCTTTTATTGTTAATCCTTCATTTAAAGGTTTATAAAATTCTGACATTGATATATCCCTACACATGAGATTAATTCCCCATATATCTTTTTTTGATTCTAGCGTATTCCGTTCTTGACAATCGAACAACAGGTATCATATATCTTTGCCAATCCTCTATTATTTTTTCAGTCCATTTGCCTTCTTTCTTATATTCTTCTTCTGTTGCTTGTTTTTTTACTTTAACATCTTTTATTGAATTCAATAATCTTTTTCTATCACCAGAATATTCTGTATCGTGTATTCCTGAACGCTCCCTGATATTGTTGACGTTTTTTGCAAACTTTTTAATTATCGTGTGTGTCAAATCAGAAGCTTCTCTAAAATCATCAAATGGAAAATTAAATTCAAATTGGAAATCTATTTGTTCTTTATTAATATCAATATTCTGTTCTTTCTTTATCTTTGCGACAAAGGCATCAGTAGATGTTGTTTTCTGTCTTACATTTTCAAATTTATCTTTTGTTATCGCTGGGTGAGTAGAAAAATTACCATCTTTTAATAAAGTGTTAAAAATCTCCCCATCTATAACTTCTAATTCTGATTTTATATCATCAGTATATATCGTACCATTTGCACTTCTTTTAATTTCTACTTTAGCTATTTGTTTCGAAAATTCCTCTTTTGATTTATCTAGTGTTACGATTGCGTCAGCAATTATAGTATCATTACCTATATTTTGATTTATTGTATCTTCACTTATTTCAGATAAATCTTCTTTCACAGCATTTAGTTGTGCTGTTAATGTCTTTACAGCTTTTTCAAGTACAACTGAACTTCCACCAGATATTTCAAAATTAGGAATATTCTTTACAAGATTTTTTGTTAATCCTGCTTGGTCGAAAGAAGTAAGACTTGATACATCTACACTTGATTGTATATCTGAAATAATAGATGTTAAATCCTTTCCCTTTCCAGATAATGCAGTACCAAAACTACTTTCAAGAGAAGATAATTTTTTTACACCTGCAGTTGGATTAGATAAATTCAAACTGATTAAAGATGACAGTTCACCTTGTAAAGATGTTGTAGGTGTATCTGGAACTTCTGGCATTAAACCCGCTACAGTATTTTTTAAAGTTAACATACTTGTACTAGCAAGACTTTTCACAGTTGATGCAGACGATTCTGCATTTTCTAATAATAATTTTTTTATATCTTCTCGTTTTTCTGTTACGAGTTTTATAGATTCATTAATACCACCAAATTGTGGTTTTGGAAGTTTTTGTTTAAATGTAGGAAATGCCATTTATATTTTCTCCTATAATCCTGCAACATGTACTGTACTGTTATCTGTACCTGTTCTAGTTGTTGTAGTAGTAAAGTCTGTTTTACCTGTTACTCTAGTGGTTTTTGTATTTTCTTCAACTCTTTCACTTTTAACACCTTCAAAATAAAATGCTGAAGTACTCTTATATTGTTGTATAGTAGCACCAGTAATTGCTGTTGTTAATGATGAATTATAAGTTTCTGTAATTGCACCAGTAATTGTTTCAGTTAAAGTTCCCGCTACCGTATGTGTTTCATTCGCTTCAGTTTCAATAGTTAAATTATCAGCAGCTTTTATATTCATTACATCTCCAGATTTCATACTTATTGCCCCGATAGATGTTTGAAGATAACTTCCAAATGATGTTGAAGTCATATCGCCCATAACAAATGAACTAGAATCTCCCATGATTGATATATCATATGCTCCGTTAATATTGCTAGTTAAATCTTTTTCTATTGTTTGTATATAATTCTCACCAATTCTAGTTATGTAATCTTCACTAATATTTTCTGATACATTTCCTCTTATTTCTTGTCCAAGATTTCCACCAGATTCTCCAGTACCAATTTTTACATATTTATTTTTATGAAGTTTCTCAGTATAATCTCCTTCTACTTCTAACACATAATCGCCTTTGATTAACTTTCTAACATCGCCTTCGACTGTGAGATTAACATTACCCTTGATGTAACAAAAATCATTCCCTGCTGTTATCTGATAATTATCTTTTACAATCTTGGTTACGACAGTTCCATCTGGGTGTATTTCTTCAAATGTTCCTACTCTATGATATTTAAGTAATCTCTCACCGCCTGGACTATCATCTATTTCATGGACATGTCCACTTTCACTTTCATGCACATGATTATATGGATATATTGTAGCACTATTGGATTTTGGATTAGGTTCGTCAAATGTGCTACGTGTTTCTGCTTCAGCATAATCTTCTATTGTTTCAAGAAAAGGTTTTGTAGCAATTGGAAGACTAGTAAGTCTAGTAATTCTTCTATTATAAAGAGATTGGTGTGTTTCTCCAATAGCACCCCTTGCTAATGAATTGGTATCATTATCTCCTATGACTTTAGGATAAATTCCTTTTGGGTCAGAAAATCCTTTTGTTGTATCTACATTATTTTTATTATATCCAGGCAATGTACCCATAATAATAGGTTCTTGTTTCTGAATAGCATCTTTAAAAAATCCAATTACCCATGTTCCCTCAACCATGAATGGTGGAGTATTTCCCATACCATTCATTGATGGATTCGTAATCGGGTGCATAACTTCTGCCCATGGCAAAGTTTCAGTTGGTATCTTATTTAAATCTTCTGTATGGTATCCTAAACAACGAACACGAACTCTACCAAGTTTATCAGGGTCATCTCTATCTTCTACAACACCAACAAACCAAGCAAATCCATCTTGCCCCATAAAATAATTTTCATTCATATGTTAATCCACAAAATTGCCAATTTCAGGCAAGTCAACTTCCTCTTCACAACAACTATCACATGAACATTCTGTTTCACATGAACATTCTGTTTCAGATGAAGTATTTGTTTCCGTAGCATAACTGATATTTGATATCACATGATAACCATTTTGTTCAGTATAATATGTCATAATATTCTCCTATTTCATTGAATATTTATAAGGAATATTTCAATTTAATTTTGTTTTCCCTTTTTTAAAAAAAGTTAATAATTTCGGGGTTTTACAACAATACATTTGACATGGCCGCCAGTTATGTTATACTTATATAGTGAGGTTGAGAGATAAGCTAAATATGAAAAAAACAAAGATTATTAAACCCGTTGGGTTACCAAAAAAATTAGTTGCGAAATTACTTGCAACTGAAAATATTGATGTTGTATCTGAAAAGATACCAACAGCATATTTCGATTTAAAAAGTAGAAAGATTGGAATTCCAGTATGGGAAGATGTATCCCAAAATGTTTATGATTTACTGGTTGGACACGAAGTTGGTCATGCTCTTTATACTCCAATAGAAGTATTAGAAAAAGCTAGAGAAAGAAAAATCCCTAAATCATTTATAAATGTTATCGAAGATATTAGAATCGAAAAAATGATTCAAAACAAATATCCAGGCTTGGTAACCAATTTTAGAAAAGGTTATAAAGAATTAGTAAAAAGAGATTTCTTTGGTATTGGAAAGAAAAGTAAACCATTATTAGAACTAGGTCTTGTTGATAGACTAAACATCTATGCAAAAACTAAAGATGAAAACATTATCTTTTTAGATGATGAAAAATGGATTTTTGATGATATAGAAAAAATGACTACTTGGGAAGATGCTATTAACCTTGCAGAAAAACTTGCAAAGTATATGGAAGACAACCTAGAAAGTCAAGGCGAATCTGTTAAAGCGAGTGATGACCTTATGGATTCTGAAGATTCTGGAGATTCTGAAGATTCTGATTCTGGAAATTCTGAAGATTCTGAAGATTCTGATTTTGATTCTGATTCTGATTCTGGAAATTCTGATTCTGGAAATTCTGATTCTGAAGATGATAAAGATTCTGGAAAAACAGATGATGATGAAGATGATTGGGAAACTGATTACAATTCAGAAAGTATAACTGATAAAAATCTTCAAAAGAAATTAAAACAATCTGCTGATACAACAGGTACATATTTGAATGTTCAAATGCCTGATTATGATTTAAAAGATATAATTGTTAGTTATGAAGAATGGTCAGAATTTGATGACAGTATGGGTGCGAAGAGCAGATATTATAGTGAGAGAAGAAGTAAAGAAGCTGATTCACTTATTGAGTCTGATTGGAAAGCATTTAAAAATAGTTCAATTAAAACTGTAAATCTTTTTGTTAAAGAATTTGAAATGAAAAAATCTGCTGACAATTATTCAAGAGCAACTGTTAGTAAATCGGGTTCTTTAAATCTTAAAGTTCTTCACAAGTATAAATTTGAAGATGATTTATTCAAAAAAGTTACGAATATTCCAGATGGTAAAAATCATGGATTCATTTTTTATGTTGACTGGTCAGCAAGTATGGATGACAATCTCATTCCAACTATGAAACAATTATTAAATCTTGTATGGTTTGCAAAGAAAACAAATATTCCATTTGAAGTTTATGCGTTTTCCGATTCATACTGTACAGATGATAAACTAAGACTGAGTAGAGCAAGAGATAATAGTGCGTTTTCTACTGAAATCGGAGATATGAGATTTGGTGATAGACAGTTTAAGTTGTTAGAATTATGTAATTCAAAAATGAATAATTCAAAATTAAACGAAGCACTTAAAAGATTTCATACTTTATGTAAAAGAATGTGTTGGTGGAGGATAGAGAATGCTGAAGAGCAATACTCTTATCACATGATGGAAGTTCCAAGTGAATTGAGATTAGGTGGAACTCCTTTGTTACAGACTGCTTTGGTCAATGTTGAAATGACTAAAAGATTTGTAAAAACTTATAGTGTTGATAAACTTAATGTTTGTTACTTGACAGATGGTTTAGGTGGGCCGTTAACTAACTATGTTAGCGAGCATGATAACGAGGGATATGTTAAAGTTAAAACTATTCCTACTAGGGATAATCATCCTAGCTATGATTATGAAGTACCCGAAGAAGAAAGAAAAGGTAGATATTATGGAAGTAATACTCATGTTAAAGTTGGCAAACATAATCATTTTGATATTCCACCTGCTAGAGATGAGAACACTTGGAAATTAAAAGGCGTTTCGTTAGAACCTACTAGAGGCAAAAGTTCATATGGAGATTTGTTTTCCTATCAATTTGAACAACTTTCAAAAATTGCAAAACAAAATACAGATTGTAACATTCTTGGTTTTCATTTGATACCAACTCTAAAAAGTGGAAAAGTAAAACCCCACGATGTTGCGTATGCTATTCATCATCACCATACATTAATTTCAAAGCAATTGGAAAAAGATAAACATTACAATGATGGACTTGCTTCTGGGAAGTGGAGAAATAACAATACGATTGCTGGTAACAAAGAAGATTATGTAAGTAAAACAATTAATAAAGATGGTGTCTTTAATATACCAAACGCCTTAGGTATGGATGATTATTTTCTAATCCCTGGCGGTAGAGGTATTGAGTTAGATGATACTGAACTTTCTAAAGATTTAGTTGGTGCTAATAAAAGACAATTAACAAAAGCGTTTGGTAAAAGCAGAAACGATAAAGTTAAAAAAAGAGTATTGTGTAGTAAATTCATGGATACAATTTGCTAAAACTTTTCCAGACGATATTTAAATATCTTAAAACTCATTTAAGGATTGATAGTTAATAACTGTCAGTCCTTTTTTTTTATCTATGTCCTTGTCTATTATAAGGTTTAAAGTCTCTTTTCTTATTTTTATTCATTGACGCCATTTTAACTCTACCTTTCCTAGATGTTTGACTAGTTTTCTTATTAAGTTTCACATGTGAATTTTGTGCGTTATGTTTTGCCATATGATTATTTATTAGTCAAATTTTTCGGGTTTATCAGCACTATCTTCCATTTTATACCAATTATCATCGAAGTATCTTTTTACTTTTTCTCTGTATCTTTTAAATTGATTTCCATGTTCATCTTCTACCACTACTTCTTCATATTCATCTTTTGTAATTATTTCAGTTTTCTTAGGTTTATATTCTTTCTTTTTATTCACAGGAATTTTTCGTTTTCTATTATTAAGTATTGTTTGATTCGCAGCAATAATCAAAGCAATTGCTAGTGGGTCGAACACAAAAATTATAAGTAGAATAACTCCTCGTACTGATTTCTCCAAATATAATTTTGCGTCTTGTCCATAGATAAGTTCTGCAATATATTTTATCGGCCCGATTTCTCTTTCAAAGTTTTTTACCTTATATCTCAACTCTGCTTGAGCATCTTCATATCCATCTATCTTAGTTTGTGCTGTTGTAATGATATCATTATAATAATCTAATTTTTCTCTTTGCTTTTTTTCAAATGAAAATGCTCGAGTAATATTACCTCTATCAATGCTTCTATCTATTCCACGATTAATTCTATCTACTGAATCTTCTGCACGAACAATCTTTCTTTCTTCTTGTTGTTTCTTTGTATTTAATTTTTCAATAGATAGAACGGTATTAGATAATCCAGAACCTTGTTCAATATGTGATTTAGATAAGAATCCAAAGATACCCATTGAAGTGATTAACATTAAAATCACTAATGCGATTGATAGATAGGTTTTTAAAAAAAGACTTGTTTGTTTCCAGTTTCGATAAAGCCAACTAGCAGTTATAAGTTTTCCTATTTCCAGAACTATTCCCATTACGATAATAGGAATAAAAGCGGCAGGAAAAATTGATGTAAGACCTATAATGGAATAATATGCAGCTACTCCAGATATAGAAATTGCAACTATAAGAGTAAGAAGTGCAAAATACATTATACTGTATTTATCTTTTTTTATGGGTCTGTAATGTTGTTTCCATCAATTGCAACCCATTCTTGTATTTTTTGGTAATCTCTGTTTGTTGGGTCTAGTGGTACATAACTAACACCGTTCATTAAATAACCTGTTAAAGTACCATTTGCATCTCTCATGTTTACTACTGTTTCAATCATTTATAACTCCGCCTCAAAGTAAAAATAAGCTTGGTATCCATCATTTGCTGTAAGACCTGCATCAAAATCATAAGCAAACTTATAACTATTAACATCTACAAAACTACCATTAGGAACAAATTGTGGTGTACCAGCATTAGTAAGATTATATATATCATTAGCTGTTCCACCTTCGGGATACTCATGTGATGTTGTTGGACTCGTTCTCATAGTAGTTGGAAAGTTAATATTAAATACACATCCGCTAGTAGAGTATGTTATAAAAGTATATAGACCTCTATGATAATATCTTTGACATTTTGATAGCGTTTCACTTGCACTTTCTCGTTTGAAATCATTTGCTGTTGCACCAGGTTCTAACTGAACATCTGTAATATATAAAACATGTCCTGCTGTTGTATCTGTAACATCACTCCAAATAAATACAGCAAGATTATTAGTAGTACCAGTATCGACTGATATATTTTCTATTTTATATCTCACATCTGATGTAGTTACATTTAAATTAGCAGGTGTGTTCTCATAAGTCCAGCTTGTTGCTAATGTCGGGTCAGTACCTTCTGAGTTCCAAGCAGCTACTACATCACTTGTTACAGCATCTGCTGAACCACTCCATCCTATCACAGCAGCTTTAACATTATCTAACTTACTAACATTAGAAGCTTTTGCCAGGAATGATAAACTTACAGTAGCAGTACCTACAATTCCAAGACTACTACAGTTTGTAGCTTCTATTATTTGTACTATTCCAAATTTCTTATCTTCTGTTTCTACATCCAAGGCAAGAGAATATCTAGGAGCACCACCTGTAACACTAGTATCTAGTAAACCACCTGCACGAACAACATCAACAATATCATTGCCATCCGACAGTACTCTCCATCTACTTGCTGTGCAAGTGTCATCATTATTAGCTCCAGACCTAAATGCTGTTCCTCTTTGCCAAGCTGTAAAATCTCCATTTATTATTCCATTATAAGAAGCAGGTTTACTAACTCCACTTGCTACATGAGTTGTTAATGTATCTAGTCCTACTCTTTTAATTGTTCCGCCATCTGAATAAAGTAACTCATCTGCATCAGCAAGTCCAGAAGTAATTTCTGTTTGTCCAGATATAACATTATTGTTTAGGTGTTCGCTTTCAACGGCATCATCTGCAATCTTCGCTTCGGTAATAGCATCAGCTTGTATGTCACCAGTTGAAACTGTATTATCTGGAAGAACTGGAACTTGACTAAATGTTACAACACCATCAGATGCAATTGCGATTGCATCAGTATCACCAACACTACCTATGTTACCTGCATTAGGTATAACTATATTTCCACCAGTAGTCATTGTACCACCACCAGTATAAGTTCCTGATACATCTAAGTTGGCATTTACATCTACAAGTGTAGAATTTAATTCTATTTCATCATCAGCGTTTATATCTAAATCGCCATCAGCGTCTGACCTAATATTAATTGCACTATCTCTAAACTGGAGTTGCATATCAGTATTAAGTAATAGACCATCATTATGAACATGTGTTAATGTAACTTCATCATTTGCACCAAAAGATAATATAGCACCATCGTGTTGTAATTCTAAATCTTGTGTTAGTGTAACATCACCATCTGAACCTATTGAGATTGCGTCTGTATCAGAAGCAGAACCTATATTACCTGCATCTGGAATAACTATATTTCCACCAGTTGTGAGTAATCCACCACCTGTAATTGCACTATTAAATATTGCAGCACCTGCTTCACTACCATCAAGAGTTAACATAGTGATATCACTTGAAGCATCAGTTCCTTTAAAGATTATATCTGAATTATTAGCGGCAGCATCTATTGTAATATTTCCAGATGAAGTAGTTATAGTAACAGCGGCATCACCACTCGCAATATCATCAGCAGCTGGATTACCACCAGCATAAGTTTTTACATCTGAAGCAGGAATAGTTTTCATAGTCCCATTATCATTTACTATAAATCCATCTGCGTCAGCAATAGTGATTGAATCACCAACAGAAGTTCCACCATCTAACAAGTTTAATTCAGTTGTAGTTACTGTTGCGCCATCGATTATTTCTAATTCTGTTTCGTTAATAGCAGCGCTACCAATTGTGAATCCTGTACCAGTTACAATACCACCAGAAGTAACTGTTCCAGATACATCTAAGTTGGCATTTACATCTACAAGTGTAGCATTTAATTCTATTTCATCAGTTGCATTAATATCAAGGATTGCATTAGATGGAGCATTAATAGATTGTGATGCATCATTGAATTGAATTGCCATAGTGCTATTCAATAATATTCCTGTATCTGCAACGTGTGTTAAAGTAACATCACTATCAGCACCAAAACTTAATACAGCAGCATCTGATAATAGTTTAACATCATTACCTGTTACAACATCTAGTGCAACAGAAAGTCCACCATCTGTTTGTAATGAACCATCAGTAGTAGATGTTGCGTCTGTAGTATCATCTGTTTTTAATACACCAGTAGAAGTTATCGCACCAGAACCAACAGTTCCAGCAAGTGTTACATTTGCACCACTAAAAGTGGCGGCGGTAGTAGTCCCCGATTTAATTATTAAATTACCAGATGTGTTCGTTGCACTACCAAAAGTAGTTCCACCCGCTTTAAAGAATACATCTCCACCACCAGCATCTAATACAACATCTCCAGCAGAATCTAAAGTAACAGTTGTACCATCTGCTTCAAATGTTCCATCAGCAGTAATTGTAATATTAGCGGCAGCGGCAGCAGCATCAGTTGTAACAATTGATAAAGTACCATTTGTTCCAGCAGTGAATACGGCAGTATCACTACTTGAACCAGTCATGGTCATAACTTTACCATTTATCGCAACATCATCTACAGTTAATGCAGTAAGAGTTCCTAGAGAAGTTATATTTGTTTGGGCAGCAGTAGTTACAGTAGCAGCAGTTCCAGAAGTATTACCTGTAACATTACCTGTTAATGTACCAACAAATCCTGTAGCAGTTACTTTACCTGTACTTGGATTATATGTTAATGTTCCATCAGATTCAAGACCAATATTACCGCCATCAACATCGCCCCCAGCAGTAAATATAATAGCATTATCTTCGTCTGTAGATTCGTTGTCAGTTATTGTAACAGTTGTTGCAACAGTAGCTACATCAGCAGTACCAGTTACATCACCAGTTACATCGCCTACAACATTTCCAGTATATCCATCTGAAGTTATAGTACCCAATGAAGAACCAGCATCAGCAAATGTAATTGTTCCATTATCAGCATCTAATGTTATACCACCAGATGAATCTAAAGTAACAGTTGTACCTGCGAGTTCTGCCGTACCATCGGCAGTAATTTGAATATTAGCGGCAGCGGCAGCAGCATCAGTTGTTACAATTGATAAAGTTCCATTTGTTCCAACAGTAAATACAGCAGTATCACTACTTGAACCAGTCATAGTTATAACTTTACCATTTATTACAACATCATCAACAGTTAATGCAGTAAGAGTTCCTACAGAAGTAATCGCAGTTTGAGCTGCTTGTGTAACTGTTAAAGCAGTTCCAGAAGCATTACCTGTAACATTACCAACAACATTTCCAGTAAAACCATCTGAAGTTATAGTACCCAATGAAGAACCAGCATCTGCGAATGTAATTGTTCCACCATCAGCATCTAAAGTAATTCCACCACTAGAGTCTAATGTAACAGTTGTACCAGCAAGTTCAGCAGTACCATCGGCAGTAATTTGAATGTTAGCGGCAGCGGCGGCATCATCAGTTGTTACAATTGATAAAGTTCCATTTGTTCCAGCAGTGAATACGGCAGTATCACTACTCGAACCAGTCATGGTTATAACCTTACCATTTATATTAACATCATCTACTGTTAAAGCAGTAAGAGTTCCTAAAGAAGTTATATTTGTTTGAGCGGCAGTCGCTAATGTACCAACAGGATTTTGACTAAATGTAACTACACCATCAGATGCAATCGCAATCGCATCTGTATCACCAGCACTTCCTATGTTACCTGCATTAGGTATAACTATATTTCCACCAGTTGTAAGTAATCCACCACCAGTAATTGCACTATTAAATATTGCTTTACCTGCTTCACTACCATCAAGAGTTAACATGGTAATATCTGAAGAAGCATCAGTTCCTTTAAATATTATATCTGAATTGTTAGCAGCGGCATCAATTGTAATATTTCCACTTGAAGTAGTTATATTAACAGCAGCATCACCTGTACCGATATCATCAGCAGCAGGGGCGCTACCACCAGCGTAAGTTTTTAAATCTGAAGCAGGAATACTTTTCATAGTTCCATTATCATTTACTATGAATCCATCTGCGTCAGCAATAGTTATAGAATCGCCGACAGAAGTTCCACCATCTAATAAATTCAATTCAGTTGTAGTTACTGTTGCGCCATCTATTATTTCTAATTCTGTTTCATTAATAGCGGCACTACCAATTGTGAATCCTGTTCCAGTTACAACACCAGTAGAAGTAATTGCACCAGAATCAATTGTTCCAGCAGCAGTTACGTTTGCACCACTAAAAGTAAGTGCAGTAGTAGTCCCAGATTTAACGATTAAATTTCCAGATGTATTTGTTGCACTACCAAAAGTAGTTCCACCATCTTTAAAGAATATGTCACCACCATCAGCATCAAGTATAATATCAGTAGTTGCATCTATAGTAGAGGTAGAACCAGAAGTTAAATTAGCACCATCAGATAAAGTAACAATAGTATCATCCGAATGTCTAATGTATATTTTTTTATCGGCAATATTAACTGCAATTTCGCCATCAACTATATCGGAAGTGCCTGGAGCACTATCAGCAGTTTCAGACCTTTTAGGTTTTATTACAATTGCCATTTAAGTCAACTCTCCTTTATTCTCATATTATAACATTATTTATTAAACTTGTATTAGAATGTTCCGCCATCTACAGTAGTTGCCCATGCGATAGTATCTGAGGATGCTGTATATGCTAATATACTATCATTACTTCCACCACCATCTAAAGCACTAAGTGTGTTAGCAGTATTTGCAAGGATAACACTTCCTTTAGCAGCAGCAGTTAAACCAGTACCACCATTTCCAATAGGTAATGTACCAGTTACTTTTGAAGTCAAATCAATACTACCTGCTAACATTGCATTTGTAACACCAGCTGCTTTTACTCGTAATGCATCTGAATTGATTTCTATAGAACTGTCATCAACTCCAACAGATAAAGTGTTACCACTTTTTGCTAATCCAACTCCAGCAGTAATTTGACCTGCACCAGAAAACTGTGCCCATGTCATTGCAGTAGAACCAACTGTAATGTCATCATTTGTTGTTAGAACAAAACCAGAATCTCCATTTGCAGTACCTTCAGTAACAAATGTAAATGCACCAGAAGTAACTTCTGCGTTTGCATCAAAATCAGTTGCTCTTGTTGGAGCGCCAGATGAATTAACAGTATAGATACCATTTTCTGCACCTGTTGATTGGTCTTTAAGTAAAATCCTATCATTAGTTGCAAGTGTAACTCCATCAAGTGTGTCACCATTTGTATATGCAGAACTTAATGTACCATTTCCAGTAGAAGCAGCAACAACAGAATCTTTAACATCAAGTCCTGTTTTTACGGCATCAACATATGCCTTAGTAGCTGCATCTTGAGCAGAAGTTGGGTCAGTAACATTTGTTATTTTGTTACTTCCCATAGTAATAGTTTGACTACCAGCAATTGCAAGACCATTTAATGTACCTACACTTGTTATCGCAGTTTGAGCGGCACCAGTTACAGTAGCAGCAGTTCCAGAAGCATTACCTGTAACATTACCTACGACATTACCAGTATACCCATCGGAAGTTATTGTACCTAATGAAGAACCAGCATCAGCAAATGTAATTGTTCCACCATCAGCATCTAAAGTAATTCCACCAGATGAATCCAAAGTAACAGTTGTTCCAGCAAGTTCAGCAGTACCATCTGCAGTAATTTGAATATTAGCGGCAGCAGCGGCAGTATCAGTTGTTACAATTGATAAAGTACCATTTGTTCCAGCAGTAAATACAGCAGTATCTCCACTCGAACCAGTCATAGTTATAACTTTACCATTTACAGCAACATCGTCTACAGTTAATGCAGTTAAAGTTCCTAAAGAAGTTATGTTCGTTTGAGCAGCAGTAGTTACAGTAGCAGCAGTTCCAGAAGTATTACCTGTAACATTACCTGTAACATTACCCACAACATTTCCAGTATATCCATCTGAAGTTATTGTACCTAATGAAGAACCAGCATCAGCAAATGTAATTGTTCCACCATCAGCGTCTAAAGTAATTCCGCCAGATGAATCTAGTGTAACAGTTGTACCTGCGAGTTCAGCAGTACCATCTGCAGTAATTTGAATATTAGCGGCAGTACCACCACCATCAGTTGTAACGATATCTAAAGTACCATTTGTTCCAGCAGTAAATGTAGCGGTATCACTACTTGAGCCAGTCATGGTTATGACTTTACCATTTAGGTTAATATCATCTACAATTAATTCATCAAGTTTTTTGTCAGAATCAACAATAATAGCACTAGATGCCGTTAAAGTACCAGCAACATGGTCTAACATATCTCCAAAGTATTGTCCACCTATTACATTAACACTTGAACCATCTCCGATGAATAATCTATCTCCGAGATTACCCTGTGTTCCAGTACCTTGCGTATATGCTAATTCGCCGTTTGCAAGTGAACTAGGTGCTGAAGTTCCAGTTGACCTTTTAATTTGTAATGTTACTGACATTGTTTACTCCCTAGAAATTTCCACCATTTAAAGTCATATTATCGGTAATTTCTGTTTTTGCTACCCATGATGTACTGGTTGTATTATATTGTAAAATAGAACCATTATTTAAAGTTGTTATGTCAACATCCGTCATTTGAGATAATGAATTTGTAGATGGTACAACAACTCTTGTTACTTGTGATTGTGTGCCTTGCGAAACAGAGCCCACAAGTGAGTCAGTTGATGATAGTGTTGCTGTTATTGTAGACATAAGTTAACTCCTTGATACACTTGGATTGACAGTCGCTGTTCCTTCAACAACTCTTGTTTTTGTTCCACCAGATGCTGTAATTACTACATCATAAACAAATCTTCCTCTACTCATTGCTGCTGTTTGTGTACTAGTTAAAGCTAAAGTAAGTTGACCACTAGTTCTATCAGAAGCAAACGTAACAGTAAAAGAAGTTGCACTAGAAGATAAATGTGATTTTCTAAGTTGTGCTATGGCAGTATATCCAGTTAGATTTAATGCTGCATCATCGCTGTCTTTAATTGTAACAGTAGTTGAAAAGTTAGCACCTTGGTCTATAAAAATATTTGATATTGTCGCCATTGTTTATTAATCTAATCCTTTTTATTATTATTTATAAAGAAATATTATTTTACACAATGTTAAAATATTAAATATTATATATATGCATGTAGTTCCTGCAGAGGGTGCATAAAGTAATACTATAAGGGATAGTTGTTATTCATCATCTGGATATGCATATTCAACATCAGCTTCCCAATGTTCATTTGCATCACTAGTATCTAATTCAGATTTAAATACTTCTTTAATGTGATTCAATTCATCTTCCATCATATTTAATCTAGTATATAATGCATTCAACTTATCATCACATGTACATGTTGTACAATTGCAATCTTGTTCACTCACAACTTATTCTCCCTTTGGTTCATCATACCAATCATCCCAACCAAAACTATTATCATTCATATCATCATCTTCATCTTCATCATCGTCATCATATTCATCATCGTTTGAATAACCATAATCTTTTTGTGGTTTTGATTTTACTATATCATAAATGTTATCCATTTTTTCTTCTAGGATTTCAAGTGATAGTTGCAACTCTTCTAACATATCAAAGATTGCTGCTGGTGTATGTTTTATTTTTTTTGACATTTTATGTTTTCTCCGTAACCATTCTAATGTACACATATTTCTATTTATTTTATAAGTCCATTAACAACTGATTATATTTATTTAATCTTTTCTCTATGTCCTTAATATATTCCTTTTCTTTTTCGATAAGATAACAAGAAACAGATTCTTGAATAGCTGCTTCTCCTGTTGTTCCTGTTCCAGCAAATGGGTCGAGAACAGTTCCATCTTTCGGTGTAATTAATCTTACAAGATATTTCATTAACTCAACTGGTTTGATTGTTGGGTGTGTACTTCCATCTCTTTCTTTCTTGTGTGCTTTAGGAACATAGAAAAATCTTGATGCTCTGCCTTCGTCATCATATTCTATTTGGTTATCGGTTTCTGGATTTGTGAATATATTGTTTTCATGATTTTCTTTGTTTCTATTTCTTGGTGTAGGATTTGATTTTGCTACTTCTGGAAATTGTTGTTCTACAACTTCACTTCCATCATGAAGAACATTTGCTGGAAATCTTCCTCTTGGGTCGGCATCAGCGAACTCTGTTCCTTCTGCTTTCATTCCAGAATTTTCTTCTGTCCAAACTCCATCTTTATTTCTAGGTTGTCTTTGAGTTTTCTTTCTCTTTGCATTTTGGACTTGACCAAAACTTAATTTATCTACACCGATTGTTTCTTTTGATTTCTTGCCTTGGTCACGAAAATCTGGATTTGTATCTGGGTGTTTTGCTTCGCCTTCAATTCTACATTCATCTATGTTGATACCACCTGTTCCATGTTTCAATACATTATCTACAATAGATTTTTCTGATAAAGGTTTTCTTGCTAACACGATTGGCTCATGTGCTGGTTTCAATGCAGTTCCCCAACCTTCCCATTCAGAAGTTCCCTTTGTGATTGGAATATCTTTTCTTTGTGATGGGCCATGAACATAATTTCCACTTGTTATATCTTGTTGATTAGTAGTACCAATAACTTCTCTATCGTTACCTTCTTTCTTATCAATTGCTTTTCCAAGATTTAAACTCTTTGGAAATCCAGTTCCATATATCCACATGATTTGGTCACGAATTTCAAAACCAGCATCTTCAATTGCAACTGCCATTCTATGATAGTTTCTTGATGCCGAAAAAGCAATCAGATGTCCGCCTGGTTTTAAAGTTCGTAATACTTCTTTCCAGAAATCTACATTGAATGCTATTCCTGTTCCATCCCAACTCTTTCCCATAAAACCTAATTCGTAAGGTGGGTCGGTTACGCAACTATCAAAAGTATTTTCATCTAATGTTTTTAAGTGTATAAAAGAATCTTCGTTAATTATTGTTTTCATAATTTATGCCCAGTATATTTCAAAATCCTCATCAGTAGTTGTTGGTAGAGTAGAATGTTTTCCATGATGAAAACACCATACACACATTCCATTTGTTTTAAATCTTATGTTGTTATTACATGTGGAACATTTGGATGCTATGACATGGAGTTCTTCATCAAAAAGATATAAACCTTCTCTAAATTTTAAATCAGTTATTCTCATTTCTAATCTTCATGAATTTTACAAACTACAAAAATAAAGATAAATGATATGAATAAGATTCCACGTAGAATACCCATTTCTGTTATTGTATTTTCCATTATTCTTTAATTATAACAGATTTAATAGGTATTGTCAAGTGTTGTGTAGTCACCTTTGTTTGGAATTATGTTTCGAATGCCACCGATTGGATTTGTTACATCATTCTTTCTACGTGGAATCAAATGAAAATGCAGATGTGATATTGTTTGTCCTGCTGATTCTCCTTGATTCACTCCAAAATTCCAACCAGTAATATCTTCGAATTCTTTTTCTGCTTCTGGTATTCTGTGTTTTGTTAGAATAAAGATATGTTCCATTTCCAGAAAAGATAATTCTGATATAAATTCTACATGTCGTTTTGGAATTATAAGAGTATGTCCTTTCGTAACTGGATACTTATCAAGAATACAATATGCAATTTCAGAAATCAAATGTCTACCAAACGTAAGTTCAGGCATTAACATATCCTCTTCTTTATAATCACAAAAGATACAAGAGTTCTCTTCGACTGGAACATCTGATTTTCTCATTACTGTAGGTGGTGGCGTGGGTGGTTTCTGTTTATTCATTTAGATAACAAATAAAAAATAATATGTAATAACCCCAATTAGAAATCCTTGTAGAAATTTTATTCGAAGTAATTTGTGTTTACTTCTCGTTTTTATTTTTTCGAAACTCGATAAAAGAAAATATTTCATATTACTTCTGCAGAAACTCCGTACATTCTATTTGAAATACTGGTAGGTTTCTCTCATACATCTTAACAGAGTTTCCTTTCGTTATCTACCAGTCTATGTTTGTATTTAGTGATAATCTTGCATTCGTTTCAATAAATTATCCAGATAATCTTGAACTTTATTTTCTAGTTTCTTATTCCATAAGATTCTATTTACATTGAGAATCAATTCTTTTATTTTTTCCATAGTATATATTATAACATATGCATAACGCAAAGTCAAACTAGATTAAAACAATACAAGTTTATCCATGTTATGTTCCTGTCTAATTGCTGGTAAAGCACCATATAATTCGATATTACAGTTTTTAACATCAGCGTCATTATAAAACGCTGAACCCATTTGAAATAACGTAGTTTTCCAACCAGTATTATGTTGGTCAAGTCTTGTATTATACATTTCCCTTAAACCTTTAACTGTAGAACAATCACCAAGTGTACTTGTATGTATAATAACTCTTATATTTTTATTTTTAAATTGTCGAACATTTGATATACTAGCTACTGTAAACATATTTTTTGTATATGCTGAATAAGCACACACAAAATATATAATATTTTCTTCACCTTTTTTTGTACTAACGTATGCATTATTTTTGGTACGTGTACCTGTATATGCTCCATAAGATATATTTGGATATATATGGTGTAATTTTGTAAAACCATGATTTTCCATCCATTCCATTATAGTATCTGGTTTCCATGAATAAATCTGTGGTCTTGTACTCGCATTATTAAAAATACTTTGTACCATATGTTCTTTAGTATTCTCAGTAAATGGGCCAGTTTTACAAGTAGTGAATAACCATTCTCTGATTACTTTATAGTCCTTTTTTAATGCACCTTCAGAAATTAATTCGCTAGCAGCACCTATAACATCTGCTTGTGTTGCTGTACCAGAAGGCACATCAATCATATTGAATTTCAATGAGTTTGTTATAAAAGTTTTATTATCACTAACCTTATATAGAGCTACAATTGCATTCTCCATATGACAATTATTATTTAATATTTTTGTTCTTGTATATCCAGTAACGATTCTATATCCATTTCCATTTAATACTACTGCTATTGGATTATATCTTAATTTAAATCCATCTGTCAAAATATTATTTTTGATATCACTATATTTTACATTATCAGTTTGACGAGCTATTTGACTACCATATGTTTTGTTGATAGATGTCATTAATTTATTCATGGGTACAATTTGAAACCCTGTGAATTCCATACCTTCTGATAATTCATTACCATAAAGTTCTGGATATGCCTCTAAAGAAATTATTCTTTTTACAGTATCTAAATCTTTATCTGTAAATTTTTTTTGGAAAAAAGTATCAACAACAGTTCCATCTTCACTTTTTTTTGTTAAATTCTGTAATCCTGTTGATATAACAGAATTAAATTGTATGTTATCTGTATTTAAATTAACCTGTGTATTGCAAGATTCGTTGACTTTTTCAAATTCTTTATCTAATTGAGGAAAATTCTCCAACTTAATCAAATCTCCATCTTCATTTAACAATACTTCTTCAAAATTATCCATAATATATTCTCCTTTGTCCGCTTACGCTAGACCTCTAAAATAATTTATTTAAGTAACTATCATGTATTTCTGACCTCTGTTACTTATTACCTATAATTATAACATACTCAGCTCATCTGTCAAGCGTATATGTTACATTGCTTCTCTGTACCATTCTGGTATTTGAGTTTTCTTCCATGTTGCAAAACTTCTTTTGTAATGTATGTAGTAGTTTCTGTATGCTTGAATGCTGTTACCATGCACCTTTACATCATCGGGCATTGCTTGTGGTGGTTGGGTGTGTATACCATTCGTCATATTCTTAGGTGTAAATTTGAGAAAAGATTTTAATTGTGTTAAACTAGAATGTTCTTTACCACTATATCTTTTTTTAAATTCATTCCCTAAATGAATCCAAAGTTCATATAACCAATTATAGTTTCTTTTAGATTCCCTTACCCATTGACCACAAGGATGATTAATATGACTTGCGAGATATAAAGTATTTTCAAAAGTCGAACTTGGGTGTTTATATCTTTTTGCTTTTCTACCAGTTTTGGTTTTACCATAATATTCAACACCATCGAGAACTCTATGTGCAGTACTTAATAATTGTGCATATTCAATACACATCTTTGATGCATGTTTATCCAAATGCATTTCTGCACAAATCTTTGGATTCTCATGTAAATAAAATATATTCATTTCTTCATCCAGTAATACATAATATCTTTCTCTTTCTTTTGTATTTTCTTTTTACTTGTAGGTTTAACAACAAGTTTTTTAGGAACTTTCGGTTTCCTCTCGTATGAGAATGTATTTCTATATATCTGATTATTCATATAGTATATTATAACACATAATCCTTCGATGTCAAGTCCAAGATTTTAGAATTTTTTTTTCGGATTTTTTTAACTTGACAAATACTAAAGAAATGGTATACTTATTAGAATATGGTTGACAAAGACTTAAAAGAACAAATACATAAACATCATATTATTCCTAAACACGTAGGTGGAAGTGACAACCCATCCAATCTTGTAAAACTTACTAGGTTAGAACATGCGTGGGTACATTGGTTGATGTGGTGTGATGAACGTAAAGATGTATTTAATCTATTAGAATCCAAAGGTGTTAAGATTACAAAAGAAATGATAGAACATATTCCATTTAAAAATAAGAATGATAATGGTGCTGCTTCAGTACTTGCTAGAGGAGAAATAGATGGAATAGATATGGGTGGTGAGAATCATCCGAGATATATAGATGGAAGGACTAAGGATAAAGAATATAAGAGAGGATGGCAAAAAGAATATGACGCAAGACCAGAAGTAATAGAAAGAAAACAAACAGAGAGAGAGATACCAGAAGCAAAAGCAAAGAAGAAAGAATATGATGAGAAACGTAATGCAATACCAGAGATTCAAGACATACACAGAAAATATATGAAAGTATATATGAGAGCATATAGACTATTCAAGAAACATCCGATTCTGGATATTTGTTCAGGCGCTATACTATAATCTAAGATTTTTTTTTTCGGATTTTTTTGGGTTTTAGACTGTGAAAGATGTTCCACAACCACAGGACGCAATCGCATTGGGATTCTCAATGTTAAACCCTGTACTATTCAAACCATCAGAGAAATTCAGAGTTCCACCATTGACATGATTGAAACTAAACTTATCAATCACAACCTTAATTCTTTCAGAAGAATCCTTAGATTCCGAATAGAAGATATTGTCAGAAGTATCAAAGACATCATCAAATCCCATTTCATAAGAGAATCCACTACAACCGCCAGGGATGACTTTCACTCTGAGAAAGAGTGATTCTCCATCTTCTTCTTTTGTCAATAGACGAGTAATTTCATTGACTGCATTATCACTTATATTGAATTCGTTCATTATTCTTTTTCTTTTGTTTTAACCTCGTATTTGGTTTCATACAATTCTTCTTTCATATTCTGTATGTTATCTTCCATCTTATCAACAATCTTCTCTAACATATCTAATCTCATATTCTGTTCTGCATCATCTGGTAATGCACCCAGTTCACCTCTCGGCCACTTAACACGAAACTCTGAATTAAGATTCACATTGATACTTGCAATCTCTTGTTCGTGTTCAAGGAAGTTTATTCTCTCAGTAATACCAAAGTATCCCCAAACTGCAAGTGCAACAACTACCAATATCTGAACAAACCATTTCAGAGATATCTGCATCTCTGTATTCTCACCCACCTTACTTACTTGTTTATTCTCGTTATCTTTTCTTCCTACCATGATTGAATCTCTCTCTATGACTATTTATGTCGATAAAGACCTCTGGCACTCATTTTTGCCGG
>Ga0206125_10001702_pt1 | contig 24990 bp, 20 predicted proteins | sample Helgoland_Spring_4_FD_148598 | JGI IMG/M metagenome (GOLD analysis project Ga0206125, IMG submission 148598) | Pelagic subsurface seawater microbial communities from Kabeltonne, Helgoland, North Sea - Helgoland_Spring_Bloom_20160331_1 | ecosystem: Environmental > Aquatic > Marine > Epipelagic ... | reverse complement strand
GTGAAATGGACAAGAGTTTTTGTGCTTCCACGGCAAATTCCATGGGCAACTGGTTCAAGACTTCTTTCGCGTATCCGTTGACAATCAAGCTGATGGCTTGCTCCTCATCGATGCCACGCTGCAGGCAGTAAAAAATCTGATCTTCCCCGATCTTCGAGGTTGTCGCTTCGTGTTCCACTTTCGCTGTGGGGTTCTTGACCTCGATGTACGGGAAGGTGTGTGCGCCACTGGTATCCGTCATCAACAGCGAATCACATTGTGAAAAATTCCGTGCATTGTCCGCGGAAGGCATGACCTGAACCAAACCGCGGTAGCTGTTGTGGCTTTTGCCCGCGCTAATGCCTTTGGAAATGATCGTGGAGTGGGTGTTTTTGCCCAAATGAATCATTTTCGTTCCCGTGTCGGCTTGCTGCGCATTGTTCGTCACAGCAACGCTGTAAAATTCTCCTACGCTGTGATCTCCTTTCAGAATGCAACTCGGGTATTTCCACGTCACCGCCGAACCGGTCTCGACTTGCGTCCAACTGATCTTCGAGCGGCGATGGCAAATGCCTCGCTTGGTGACGAAATTGAATACGCCGCCTTTGCCTTCTGCATCCCCCGGATACCAATTCTGGACCGTGGAGTACTTGATCTCCGCTTCATCGAGGGCGACCAACTCCACCACCGCAGCATGAAGTTGATTTTCGTCGCGCTGGGGCGCTGTGCATCCTTCGAGGTAACTCACGTAGCTCGATTCATCTGCCACCACGAGCGTTCGCTCGAATTGGCCGGTTCCCGATTCGTTGATGCGGAAATAGGTGCTCAGCTCCATGGGGCATCGGACCCCTTTCGGGATGTAGCAAAATGACCCGTCAGTGAACACGGCCGCGTTCAAGGCCGAAAAGAAATTGTCCTTGGTTGGAACCACGCTGCCGAGGTACTTCTGCACCAATTCCGGATGCTCTTTGACTGCATCGCTCATGGAGCAAAAGATGATGCCCAACTCGCCCAATTTTTCCTTGAACGAAGTCGCAACAGAAACCGAATCCATCACAAAGTCCACCGCCACGCCTGACAACCGCTTCTGCTCCTCCATCGATATGCCCAACTTATCCATGGTCTTCCGCATCTCCGGATCCACCTCGTCCAATGAGTTAAGCTGCTTTTTTTGCTTGGGCGCTGAGTAATAACTAATTGCCTGATAATCCGGTTTTTGGTAGTGAAGATGAGGCCAATCGGGCTCCTTCATTTTTTGCCAGACGGCAAAGGCATCCAGGCGCCACTTCAGCAGCCACTCCGGCTCTTCCTTTTTGGATGAAATCAGCCGAATGATGTCCTCATTGAGTCCAGCAGGCGCCTTATCGGATTCAATGTCAGTGGTGAAACCGAATTCATACGATTTCCCCGTGACTTCTTCCAATACCTTATCGTTGCCGTCGTATGCCATCGGTCTGAATCAAGTTTTAATCCTAGTGGATATGTCTTCTTACAATGAAAAACTCTCTCCGCAGCCACATGTTCGATTGGCATTGGGATTGTAGAACTGAAAACCCTTTCCATTGAGGCCTCCGCTGAACTGCAGTTCTGTGCCTACCAAATACAAGTAACTCTTCCGATCAACGACAACTTTGACCCCGTTGTTCTCAAACACCTCATCGCCTTCCTTCATGTCGTGATCAAACGTCATTTCGTACAACAAGCCGGAACATCCACCTCCTTTCACTCCGACCCGCACAAAACTTCCTTCCGGATGCTCATCAGCACTCAGCAATTTGAGCACTTCATCCCGCGCGCTTTCATTGACTGTAATCATCTTGTTTCCTTGGTTAGTCCTGACAAATATACTTTATTTAAAACCATTCTAAACTGCGATAGCAAACGCTTCACAAGCGAATAACAATGATTGGCACATCATTCGTTTTTATCTCGCATATTTGGGCTTCGAAACAGCCCATGTCGTCCAAAACTCCCTCATCCAAACGGCCTTCCGGTGCGCAAATCACCACCACGGTGACCACCACGGTGGGCATGAGCCTGACGCTTCTGCTCATTGGTTTGCTCATCGTCTTGGGATTTCTCGGGGTGCATTGGGAGCGGCAATTGCGTCAAGAGGCGCGCGTCCAAGTGTTTTTCCAGCGTGAAGTGGAGGCCAACATCCTTCTGGAAGCGAAGGAAATGCTGCGAACAGACCCTGCCGTTGCTTCCGTCTCGTTCATCAAAGCCGAAGAGGCGAGCGCCGATTTGGAAGAACAGCTCGGTGAATCTTTTGTCGATTTCCTCGGCTACGTTCCACTTTCAGACGTCATGGACTTGCGCATGAAGCCCGATTGGAGCACCACTGCAGAGTTGGAAAACGCGGTGCAGCGCATGGAACAGATTCCCGGGATTGCCGAAGTAGTCTGGCAATCTGAGTTGCTGGAACAAATCGAAGCCACCATTGAACGGTTGATGGCGCCTCTTGCCGGACTTGCTTTGCTCTTCATGTTCGCCGCATTCGCCCTCATGAACAACACCATCCGGCTCACCATTTTTGCGCGTCGGTTTGTCATCAAAACGATGCAATTGGTCGGCGCACATCCCCGAGCCATTCGATCGCCCTTCATCCGACAAGGCGTTTTTTATGGCGTAATCTCGGGCGGCATCGCCTTTACTGCAATCAATGGACTCCTTTCCATGGTAACGTTCCAAAACGCCGCACTGCTCGAGCCATTTAACCTCATCTACCTCGGTGCTTTGTTCGTGATTCTCACCTCCATCGGTGGGGTTTTCGGTGGGATTTCCACGGCAGTTGCCGTCAATCGATTCCTGCGAAGCCGATTGGACAGGTTGCACTAAATTTGTGACTCATGAAAGACTCCACAGAAGGATCAACGGGATTTGCTTTTCAGCGATCGAACTACCAATGGCTCATTGCTGGGATTGGCCTTTTGATCGTCGGCTACATCCTCATGTCAGGCGGAGCCGCGGAGGACCCCACTGCATTCAGTGAGGAGATTTTCAACTTCCGACGCATTACGCTCGCCCCGATTGTTGTGCTTGGTGGCTATGGCACCATTTTTTACGCCATTCTCAAGCGCTGATGTCCCATTGGGAAGCCATCATCCTTGGCTTGATCCAGGGTTTGACCGAATTTTTGCCCGTGAGCAGCTCAGGCCACTTGGAATTGGGCAAGTCCCTCTTTGGTTTGGCAGAGGTGGATTTAACCTTTAGTATTTTGGTTCACGGCGCCACCGCCTGCAGCACATTGGTTGTGTTTCGCAAGGACATTGCTCAACTCATCGTAGGATCGTTTGCTTCGGAATCCAGCCGAGCCGAACCGGCACGGAAATATGTTTTTTGGCTCGCCATATCCGTAATCCCCGCTGTTTTGGTCGCGTTCACTTTGCGGCATGCTCTGGAAGATTTCTTCATCAATCATCCCAATCGGGTAGGGTGGTCGTTGTGCGCAACAGCGCTCATTTTGTTTGCTTCTGAGCGCGTAAAACCGCAAAAACAAGACGTCTCCTTGAAAACCGGCTTGCTCATTGGGTGCGCGCAAGCGTTTGCCATCATTCCAGGCATCAGTCGGTCAGGCTCCACCATCGGAGCCGCCATTGCCTTGGGAATCTCTCGGGAAGAGGCGGCGCGATTCAGTTTTCTAATGGCCCTGCCGGTCATCTTCGGAGCGACCGCACTGGAGTTGATTGACCTGTACCAAGATGGCATAGGACAAGGCGCGGCGGTGAGTTGGCAGGCATACGCATTGGGCGCAGTCGCAGCCTTCACAAGTGGGTGGGTGGCTTGCCAATGGATGATTCGGTTTGTCAAGCGTACCAAAATGCACACGTTTGCCGTTTACTGCCTAGTCGTCGGGCTATTGACCTCCTTCTTACTCGCTTAAAATGAACTTGAGAATCTTATTTTTTCTCGCCCTTGGGGCTTGGGTTTGGACCGGATGTTCAAACGTAACTTTTGAGGAGCCGATGCCACAGAAACGACGAAATTTGAAGGATTTCCCCAACAAATGGCAAGGCACCTGGTCAGATGATGAGAACCTGACGTTGGTCATCAATCCCACTTCATTTTATGACGAAAACTCGCCAGCGGACTCCATGGTCGTTGGCACAGACGTGTTGCTTCGCAGGTTCCACGGTTACCTTGCAGTCAACCAAATTGGTGACAATGGCCAATACCAAATCGTTCTTGCCCGTCGTTGGAAGGACGAGATCAAGATTTACGCGTTCGAATCCAGTGACGCCGCTTTGGCGGTCTGGCAAGAAGTCCTGGGTGGAGCCTTCGAGGCACGTTCGGAAAATCCACTGGAAAAAGAGACGTACATATTGAAGCCTGAGAATAATCTAGCCTTCCGTCAATTGCTCATGAAGGGCGGAGTGACCTTGTCCAACACTTTGACGCGGAGAAGCCCGAACCATTTGGACTAGCGCTCAAGCGCGGTCGTTGGCTGCAACAACATCCCAGTTGATGCGTTCCATAAATGCCGCGATATAGGCTTTCCGGTCATTCTGGTAATTCAGGTAGTAGGCGTGTTCCCAAACATCGATGCCGAGCAACGGCGTACCCGTGGATTCTAGAACTCCTGCCATAAGAGGATTGTCTTGATTGGGGGTGCTTGTCACCCGTAACGCTCCGCTGGCATCGCGCATCAACCACGCCCAGCCAGATCCAAAACGCGTCGCTGCTGCCGTTGCAAATTCCGTTTGAAATCCGTCCAGCGAGCCGAACGTGTCGATCAATTCCTTTTTCAAATCCCCTTCTGGCGCAATTGCACCGCCGGGAGTTAGGGTTCTCCAGTACAACGTATGGTTGTAATGACCTCCGCCATTGTTGCGCAACGCGGTATCCTCCGGTTTCAACGTTTGCAGCAGTTCCACCAACGTCTGATTGTCCTTCGCACCACCAGCGGCCAGCAGAGCACGATTCAATTTGGTGACATAGCCGGCATGGTGTTTGCCGTAATGGATTTCCATGGTAACCGGATCAATCGCAGGCGCTAGCGCTGAAAAATCATACCCCAATGGCTCCTGCTCGAACAAAAAAGGACGCGGCCTGCTGCCTTTGACCTTTGGCGCATCCGCCGTATTCGTCCCGCAGCTCGCAAAAGGAGCGATCAATATTCCTGCACCTGCTGTTCCCGCCAATTTGATGAATGTCCGCTTTTTCATACCACAAAGATGCGTCTTCCACGGCAATGTGTGCACATCCCACACAATGCTTGTGCACGGAGCATCGTTCAAGTCTGTAGCTTCGAATGGCTGATCATGCGAAAAATTAAATCCTTTGCCCTCCTTTTGTTCATTGCCCTCTCACTGGCAATAGGAGGCAGCGCTTATTGGCTTTTCCAGAACGAAGACAAAGCAGAGGCCGCGATTCTAAAGGCTTTGTCGGAACGCTTAAAAACGGATGGTCACATCGAATCCGTTCACCTTGACGTCTGGTCTTCATTTCCTCATGTGTCACTGGTGCTATCCAATGTCCACGTCTTGGGTTCAGCCAATCGCCCCGATACCCTGCTCCGAGCCCAAGAGTTGGCCTTGGAATGCAATGCTTGGAAACTCCTCCAAGGCCAGTACCAGTTGCAAGCGCTGCGTCTTGACGGTGCGCACGTTCAACTTTTACAAGGCCGCAATGGAAAGTGGAATACCGACGTTTGGAAGTCCTCCGAAGACTCCACAAAAACGGCGCTTTTTGCCATCGATGAATTGGCGGTATTGAATTCATCGGTGATGGTTGGCAATCGCCAAATCAAAATTGCAGAAGCATTCGCATCCCTCGAATGGTCCAATTCGGCAATGATCGCGTCCGGTTTCGGCCAAATGGACCGGTTCAATTCCCCAGAATGGAGCACTTCTTCTCCCCTCCGATGGGAGGCGACGTGCGAATATGATGCTGACATCAATCAGTTGGGTCTGTCCATGAAACAGGCCGAATGGATGGGAGCCAACTGGCAACTTGAATTGACCTATGCCTCCTCCGAATGGACGGCCACAGGCCAAACCGATCAACTCGCGATCAGCAACGTGCTCCGGCTCATTGATTTGCCCCGTCCATGGGACCGGTTGCAAACCGAAGCAAAAGCCGATGGCAATTGGTCTTGGGAACGAGGCGTATTCAAGTCCAATTGGCGCGTCGCCGCGGACCACTGGGTCGTTCCTTTTTCCGGTGAGAATGCGTTCGATTTGAACCTCGATGCCGGCGGAAACGTTTGGTTGAAATACGAGAAGGGACAATGGCGTGCGGACCTGCCCGTGTTGGAAATCACCGCGTCGGGATTGGAATGGCAAGGAGAGGTCCATGACTTTCTTCCTCAGCGGGGTTCTTTCGATGCGGAAGGCGCCGGTAACATTGATTGGGAGCGATGGATCGAGATGCCGGAGCCCATTCAATGGCAAGGCCAACGGCCCCAGTCCGGAACCCTGACCTGGAATGCTTCCATCAGCCCGGCGGGCAACAAAGCCTGGAACGTGAAGGGCGATTGGCATGCGGACGCCTGGGCAGGTGCATTCAAAGGCACGCCCTGGTCATTTTCAGGCGAGGGCGAAATCGATAGCGAACAGCGACTCGAAGCAACTGGAATGGCTTCATGGGACGGGATTCCACTCACGGGCCAAGTGAAAATGCTCCGGCCGATGGCCCAACTTCAGGAAGGAACTTCTCAGTTAGAACTCTCTGTGGCGTTGGATCACTGGGTGTATACCGCCGAAAGCAATGCGCCGGAGAATGCCATTGGCCTCGCTTCCATGCGGTTGCCCGAGGGAACAGACTGGACGGTGCAAGCCAAAATTGGTCACCTCCAATATGGGCTGTGGGCCATGGAAAATGTAACGGCCAATGGGCAATTGACTCCCAACCGTTGGAGTCTTTCACGTTTCTCTGCAAATACCTTGAGCGGAACCTTGCTCGGTGATGCTTCCATCGAATTTCAATCCCCTCAGAAAGCAGTTGTCATCGCACATCCTGCCCTCGCTGGTTGCGATTTGCATGAGCTCTTTTTCGCCTTCAATGATTTTGACCAGAAGACTTTGCGTGCAGAACACCTCACCGGAACGTTTGGGGCCACGGGCTCTGTTCAGTTTCAGTGGCTTGACGATTTGACTTGGCAACCGCAAACGCTGGATGTTTTGGGAACCGCTTCGATTTCGGGCGGCACCTTGAAAAATCTCGAAGCCTTTGATGATATCGCCGATTACTTGAAAGAAAATCGGATGATGGCCCCACTCGTCGATCCCAATGACCTTCGAAGCCGGCTGAAATATGTCGAACTCGAAGACCTCGAGTCCGCGGTTTACATTTCCAATGAATCCGTGCAATTGCCGCAAGTAGACATTCGATCATCCGCAATGAATATTTCATTGGAAGGTTCCTACGGATTCAACGAATCGTTGGATTATACCCTTGGCTTTGCCATGCGTGATTTGAGGAATTCCCGCAATGACGAGTTTGGCCTTATTGAAGATGATGGCCTCGGTCAACAATTTTTCATTGCCATGACCGGAACGGTGGACGACCCGAACTACCGCTGGGATCGTGACGCGCAAAAAAACCACCGCCGAGAAAACCTACAACGCGAAAAAGAATTGCTCAAAACCCTATTCCGTCGGTCTTCGGACCAGCCCTAATTTTGCTCCCATGAATTTTCAAGAGAAAGCCCTCGAGCACATCGAATCCGCCAAAGAGACATTGTTGCAGCAACCTGCTAATCCCATGGCTTGGAAGCAATTACAAGATGCACTGCATCTCGCGCTGGAAGCGGTGACGCTTGCCGCGCACCAGCGACCTGAAGAGCCGGTTGAGAAAATCGTTTTTCCCGAAATCCCAGACGAAAGCACCCCGGTCATCAGCATGGAGTCGACCAGCGCAGATCCAGGGCCCAGCATCGCTGAAGCCATAAGTGAGCAACGCATTGCCTCCATCCAGAGCACGCTCAGCATCAATGACCGGGTGCGGTTTGCGAGCGATTTATTTGGGGGAGATGTTCCCAAATTGCTCGCTATTTGTGCTGAAATCGAAGCTGTAAATTCCTTTGAAGCCGCCGTTGAACATGTGGAGCGGCATGCAACGGTTGTGGTAAATTGGGACGATGAGGATGGGGCTGCCTTTGAATTTTTACAGCGCCTGCGTCGTTTATTTGCGTGACCATGTCAGATTTTGAAATGCAACAGGGAGCGGTTTACCTCGTCCCGACACCCATTGGTAATTTGCTGGACTTCGCGCCCCGGGCTATAGAGACCTTGAAGCGAGTGGATTACATCTTGGCAGAAGACACGCGCACGACGGGCAAATTGGTGCGGCATTTTGGAATCGATACGCCTTTGAAAGCCCACCACCAACACAATGAACACCGCGGAATTCCAGGGTGGATTAGCGCTTTGCAGGCTGGACAAACCTTGGGTGTCTGCTCTGACGCAGGCACACCGGGCATTTCCGATCCGGCCTTCTTGTTGGTTCGCGCTTGCGTTGAAAATGACATCCCTGTCATTTGCCTGCCCGGGCCTTCCGCATTCGTGCCGGCTTTGGTCGTCTCCGGTATCCCTTGTGATCGATTTGTCTTTGAAGGGTTTTTGCCCCACAAAAAAGGCCGTCAAAAACGCCTTTCGGCCCTGGCAAATGAGGAGCGAACGGTGGTTTTTTACGAGTCCCCTCATCGGATCATCAAACTCCTCGAAGAAATCGGCGAGCATTGCGGTCCAGCGCGTGCCATCTCCTGCTCGCGTGAGATTAGCAAGTTGCACGAACAAACGTTGCGCGGTACTTCACCTGCGCTCATTGAACACTTCAAGGCGCATGAACCGAGAGGAGAGTTTGTCGTAATCGTCGCAGGGAAGAAGTAGCGCGGAAACCGCCATTCAGAACAGCTTGCCGTGCAAGTCACTTACTTGCCGGATGCCAATCAACTCCATGCTGCCCGTTTTGGGCATCTCCAAGTTGCGCGCATGCCCGCTGTAAAACATCCGCTTCATGCCCAAGCGGGAAGCCTCTGCCATGCGTTGATTCATCCGAGGCACAGGACGTATCTCTCCTGTCAATCCCACTTCACCTGCAAACACCGTTCCGTATGGCAGTGGGACATCTAACACGCTGCTCAAAATGGCTGCTACCACCGCGAGATCCAAGGCAGGATCTTGAATGCGCAATCCCCCAGCCATATTCAAAAAAACGTCTTGTGTACCCAATTTGAATCCGCAGCGCTTTTCAAGCACCGCCAAGAGCATATTGAGCCGGCGCAAGTCAAAGCCAGTGCCCGAACGCTGCGGTGTGCCATAAACAGCAGAACTGACGAGCGCTTGGACTTCAACCAACATTGGACGAGCGCCCTCCATCGCAGCTGAAATAGCTGTTCCGCTCAGTGAATCTTCGTCAGAGCTTTGGCCCAGCAATGCATTCGAAGGGTGGTCCACTGGAATCAACCCCGATCCTCGCATTTCATACAATCCAAGCTCAGCGGTTGTCCCAAATCGGTTTTTCGCGGCGCGCAACATGCGGTAAGCATGGTGACGTTCCCCTTCGAATTGAAGTACGACATCCACCATATGTTCCAACACCTTGGGGCCTGCGAGTGACCCTTCCTTCGTAATGTGGCCAATGAAAAAGACGGGGACGTTGTGCTGCTTGGCGAAGCGAGTGAACGCTCCAGATGCCTCTCGTATTTGCGAGACAGACCCCGGCGCCGATTCCACTTCGGGAAGAAACATCGTTTGAATAGAATCAATGATCACAACGCTGGGTCGATTGGCCTCCAATTCCCGCAAGACCGCTTGCGCATCCGTTTCTGGAAAAACAAAGAGTGCCGGTGGCACATCGCCCAAACGCTCGGCACGCATGCGCACTTGCTCTGGGCTTTCTTCACCAGCCACATAAAGGATACGCTCTGAATTCTTCGCCATCGCCAGCACCGACTGAAGCATGAGCGTAGACTTGCCAATGCCCGGTTCACCTCCCAACAATATCACCGCTCCCGGCACCACCCCTTTTCCGAGTACGCGATCGAGTTCTGGATCGCCGGTGGACATCCGGTCCATTTCCAGCACTTTGACATCCGCCAAAGGTTTGGCTTGCACCGGCTGCAGGCCTTTCCCCGCTGATTGCACAGCCCGTTGACCGGGCGTAGATGCTTTGACCGTAAACGCCTCCAGCGTATTCCAAGCTTTACAGCCCGGACACTGGCCTACCCATTGCAGCGATTCATGCCCACAAGAAGTGCAGACGTAGTGCGTCTTTGATTTGGCCAATTTCGTTGGATTGAAAGCCTGCGGTCAGTCGCGTAAGATGGTCACTGCGCCTGAGTATTCGAATCCATTCGGCAACAACATGGTATACCAGTAGGTTCCCGTCTCATCGTTGTTCGGCCGCCATGCATCTTCGTTGTCATATGCATTGCTCGAATAAACGACTTGACCCCAACGGTTGTAAATGCGCATGTAGACATCCTCATAGACTTCCAGCCCTGTGATGTAGAAACTCTCATTCATGTCATCGCCATAATCCGGGGTAAAGACATTGGGAATGGTAAGCTCACAATAATCAACAAGCACGTCCCACTCCTGGCGAATTCCTCCAACCGCACACGGATTGATGGCAGATCCTACCAGCGTAATGCCGTATTCCCAGCAATTCTGATTCAACATCGAACTCACTACTGTCATTGCATCCTGCGGATCACCGAAGTAAATGGTTGTGTCTGGGCATTCAACCCACCATTCGTATTCTCCCGCACCATCCTGCCATGCAGTCCCGTTCCACGTTTGAGCACTTAAATCAAAATCGTACTCCACTTCTGGGCACATGGTCAAAAATTCGCCGTCTTCCAGAATGGGTTCTGCCTCAATCGTAGGCGGCAATCCAATGTACAGATACGTGCAAACGGTATTGGTTTCACATCCATAAGGGTCTGTGTAGTCCAAGCAAATCTCCGTTCCATCGTAAACGCTTCCATCGAGCACCTCCCAGTTGGTTTCAGTAGACCCGTCAGGCCATTCGACGGTGTAGCCTTCCGGTAAATCCGGAACCACTGCAGCCGTGCCATCACCAATGCAATCAACCGTCATGCTTTCCAATGGTGGTGGAATTTCACCCACAATGGTAATCAAGGCACACGCCTCGCCCTGTCCGCATTGATTGGTCACCTCCACGCAAAATTCACCTGTGGAAACTGCGGTGTATTCCTCCGCAATTTCGCCGGGAATCAAATCCCCATCGATGTACCATTCAAACTCGAGATCAGGCGTGTCAGGGCTTGTTGGATCCAAGTAGACTTCGCCACCGTCGCACAAACTCTCATCCTCCAATTCGGGTTCTGGCGTATACTGGGAGTACAGCGGCAAGGAGGCGGAGGCGGTACCACACCCGTTGGTGACCACTACCGAGGCATTGTATGTGGTTGTGTTTGAAAACGAAAACTCATTTTCAAGGACATCATCATCACCCGGTGCGGACCAATTCAGGTCGGCAGTGCCTCCAATATCAACGACATCGGCAAAGACAGTGGTTGCCTCTCCGTTGCACAGCACGTCATTGGCCGTCGTCAATGTCACTGAAGGCTCCTCTGTGATTTCAACGTCATAACAATAATCCTGTTCGCATGTCTCTTCCGTAAAACAGATCTCGTACAAACCGTAGCCTGTCGGGTAGAAGTCTGTGTCGTATTCCAAGGGGCTGGAAAAAGACCACGGCTCAGGGCCAGCGAGACAATCCCAAGATCCGATGGCCGGAGATGCCTCGCAATCAGCTTCGACGGAAAGAATGGTTCCTGGGGTAAGCTCGTTCAATTCTATGCCGTTCTCATACCCACAATTGTATACCGTAACCGAAAGAACATCCGAATCAATGCTCGCGTCTTCGTAGAAATTCAGTTCGATGTCATCCCCTGCGGCGATATCAAAGTCAAACTGAGTAAACCCAGCAGATGAGGTCAAAATGTAGCTATCGGTGCCGTTAATAATCACTTCCAAATAGCTTCCGCCCCAACCAGAATCTTCGTTGGAACTCATGTAGACGTAGAATGCTCCTTCCTCGGGACTGGAATATCCCCCTTCAAAAGAAACGGCATCTGGAATGCCGTCGCAAAATGGCTCCACCGTTACCTCAGGGATGTATGATCCAATCGTCTCGATAATGAATACACGTTGACCTTGGCATCCATCCTCGTCTGTCACCAGCAACCGATAAACCCCAGCGGTCAGCTCTGCGCCGGCATCACCGACCGTGCCCACGACTTCCCCTCCAAGACCATTCCAATCGCCTTCCCATTCATAAATGTCGTAGCCCAACTGCTCCAATGAATCCACAACCGCGACGGTTGTTTGTCCGGGGCAAACCGCTGGCGGATCCAATTCAATATCCGGCAAGAAATAAGGGCTCTGGTCCACATAGAAAATTTCCTCAACCGTGCATTGTTCCAAGTAACCGGTGACAAAAAACGTCCCCCCAAATGTGTAGGTATTGGTATTGCCCACGACTCCGTTGGACCAGATGATCTCATCAAACGCCCCTGACGCGGTAATTTCAACTTCTCCTCCGGCACAAATGGCCGTGTTGCCCTCCAACGTCAGCTCCGGTAATTCGATATTCAAGACTTCGATCACAACTGTGAGTCCGGTTACACCTGTCGGTGTTCCGTCATCGGTTGCTGTAATCGTAATTTCATTGATTCCCACATTTTCGGGAAGCGCGGTGAAGAGTCCGGTAATATTTGCCGTTTCGCCGTCGGTCAATTCATACTCCCATCCCACCAAGTCATTGGTTTCAACCGTAATGGTTTGATTGGGCTCTGGGCCCAGAAAGCTCATGTTGATGTCGTAGGTATTCCCCAGACACATGTAGAGCGTGTCACACCCCAAACTCCCTGTTGGAAACGGATTGATGTTTTCGGAGTCCTCGGAAGCATCCATGTTGAAGATGCGGTAATCCAACCAGTTCACGCCGTCGTCGTTTCCATCACCGGTGCCTTGAGGACCGTTGTAGGTGTCATCGAGTGTGTTGAATCGACCAAACTGTAGATACGGTCCGAAATCCGGCGCTGCATCCATTCCCACCGTGGCAGGACTGTCACCGCAACACCCTCCTGAACCTCCAACATCACCATGCGCCCAATTCATATCGAGGTAACACATCTGCGTGTTGGCGCCATCGGGCAAGGCGACAGAGTTCTCGCTTGTGATAACAATCTGGTACGAGTTAAGCAAATCGGTGTTGTTGTTGTAGTAGCCCACATCTACGAAGTTGATGTACACCTCATCCTGGGTGACTTTGTAGTAAATCTCGCCCGAAGTTGTATAGTCTGAATCTGCCCAAAAGCCTGCGATCTGCGCCACCTCATCAGTTGTGATGGGGAATTCCTCCGGCGTCCAGTCAATGGTGTAGCCTCCGAAGGAAACCGATCCTTTGGAGTTCAGGTAGAAACTGTCATACACGATGCCATACAACTCAAAGTCAAAGTTAATTTGAATCGGAGGTGTCGAAAAGTCTACATACTCGCCGGCCCCGGCGGTGTAATACATGTCGTCTACCGTAATTTGTGTGTATGAAGCATCGGGCTCAATCCAGCAGTCACACCCTCCTGTTTGCTGCATCCGAGCTTGCTTGCGATCTTCAATTTCATCGGCATGATCCATTTTCCATTGATCCTTCCTTTCCTTCAAAATCTGACGCGCCTTTTCTTTGTCCCAGCTGTCCGAGGCGCGCATCACAATGTGCTCATCACGCGTCATGTTCAAGACCGCGCCTTTGAAGGAGCCGTAACGCTCAAGAATATCCTCAACCGTGGTCATTGACGGTTGCTCATATACCTCAACGCCCATGGAATAATCCACTCCATCCGTGACCAAATTCTGGCCGAATGTGATCAAAGAAATCAAGCAAGCGGTGAGTGCAAAACAGAATTGCTTCATGTAAACAGGTTTTCGTAATCAGAACAACAAAATTGATAATAACGTTGCGTTTTCAACAAATTGACGTTCGGGAAGTTTGTAAATATAGTACATACTACCGCCCCATAAAATAAGCAACGGAACATCCGACCAAACGAAGCGCTTGAGGTGTAATTTTGCAGCACACGAACCATTGATGAAACACCTCCGTAATTTTTGCATCATTGCCCACATTGACCATGGCAAAAGCACCCTCGCAGATCGTCTTTTGCAGACTACTGGAACCATCAGCGAACGGCAGATGCAGGACCAAGCACTCGACGACATGGACCTCGAGCGCGAGCGGGGCATTACCATCAAGAGCCATGCGATTCAGATGGCTTATACCGCTAAAAGCGGGGAGGAATACGTGTTTAACCTCATTGATACTCCTGGTCACGTGGACTTCAGTTATGAAGTTTCACGTTCCATTGCCGCCTGTGAAGGCGCCTTGTTGATTGTAGATGCCACGCAAGGAATTGAAGCACAAACCATCTCTAATTTGTACCTCGCATTGGAACACGACCTGGAAATCATTCCAATTTTGAACAAGATGGACCTCGACTCCGCTGATCCGGAGGTGGTTGGCGACCAAATTGTAGACCTCATCGGCTGTTCCCTTGATGACATCATTCCTGCGAGTGGCAAGAGCGGCCTGGGCGTCGAGGACATCCTCGAAGCCATTGTAGAGCGCGTTCCTTCACCAAAAGGGGACGTAGAAGCGCCGCTTCAAGCCATGATTTTCGACAGTGTTTACAATTCGTTTCGGGGCATTATTGCGTACTACCGGATTTTGAACGGACGTCTGAAAAAGGGCGATCGGGTGAAGTTCTTTGCCACCAATCAAGTCTACGAGGCGGATGAGATTGGAACGTTAGGGATGGAGTTATCACCCAAGAAAGAACTCTCCGCTGGAAACGTCGGGTACATCATTTCTGGAATCAAGGACGCGCAAGAAGTCAAAGTTGGCGATACCATCACGCTCGAATCTTCGCCCTGCGCGGAAAGTGTCCGAGGTTTTGAAGATGTGAAACCAATGGTTTTCGCTGGAATTTACCCCGTCGACACGGAGGACTATGAAGAGTTGCGAGCGAGCATGGAAAAGCTACAGTTGAATGACGCTTCGTTGGTGTTCGAACCGGAATCTTCCGCTGCACTTGGATTCGGCTTTCGCTGTGGGTTCTTAGGCATGCTGCACATGGAAATCATTCAGGAAAGGCTCGAAAGGGAATTCAACATGACGGTCATCACTACCGTTCCCAACGTGAGCTACCACGCCTACACCAAGACCGATGAGATGCTCATCGTGAACAACCCATCCGACTTGCCCGAGCCCAATCACTTGTTGCACGTGGAAGAGCCGTTCATCAAGGCCCAGGTGATTACCAAGAGCGAATACATCGGACAAGTGATGAATCTCTGCATCGAAAAACGCGGTGTTCTCACGAATCAAGTGTATCTGACTTCGGACCGCGTGGAATTGTCTTTCGAAATGCCCTTGGGGGAAATCGTTTTTGATTTCTACGACAAACTGAAGTCGGTTTCCCGTGGTTACGCCTCTTTTGACTATTTCCCAGATGAATACAAAGCATCCAAATTGGTCAAATTGGATATCATGCTCAATGGGGATCCCGTCGATGCGCTGAGCGCTCTGATTCACAAGGACAATGCCTTTGACTTGGGCAAGCGCATTTGCCTGAAGCTCAAAGAGCTCATTCCCAGGCAGCAATTCATGATTGCACTGCAAGCCGCAATCGGCGCGAAGATCATCGCCCGAGAGACCATCAAGCCCGTTCGGAAGGACGTGACTGCGAAGTGCTACGGCGGTGACATCACCCGGAAACGTAAGTTGCTCGAAAAGCAGAAAAAAGGAAAGAAGCGAATGCGCCAAGTCGGCAACATCGAAGTTCCCCAATCCGCTTTCTTAGCAGTCTTAAAGCTCGACTGACCCCTCTTTGGGCTGAGGATCTGCGGCAGCATTCTTGTTGGCCAACTGACCGCAAGCAGCGTCAATGTCTTTTCCGCGGGACCGACGAACATTCACAATGATGTTTTGCGACTCCAACAGCTCCACAAATGCATCGACACGCTCGGTACTGGCCATTTCAAACTCGCCGTCATCAATGGGATTGTACTCGATTACGTTCACTTTGCACGGGACGTGCTCACAAAATGCCGCCAATTCACGGGCATCCTCCAAATCGTCGTTGAAGTCCTTGAAAATGATGTATTCGTAGGTCACTCGGGTCCCGGTCCGCTCGTAGAAGTACTTCAACGCTTCCGCTAGTGCCTCCAAATTATTGGATTCATTGATGGCCATGATGCGATTGCGTTTTTCGTCATTGGCTGCATGCAGTGAAAGCGCCAAATTAAACCGAACATCATCGTCGCCTAATCTTTTGATTGCCTTGGCGATTCCCGCTGTGCTCACTGTAATCCGCTTCGGCGACATGCCCAATCCGGGTTCGCCGCAAATGCGATCAACCGACTCCAACACCGCACTGTAATTCAATAGCGGCTCCCCCATTCCCATATACACGATGTTGCTGAGGTTCTTGTCATAGTGCCGGTCGGCCAGCCCCCGAATCATCTCGACTTGGTCATAAATCTCAGCCGCGCTGAGGTTCTTCAACAACTTCAGCTTTCCGGTTGCACAGAACTTGCACGCAAGGCTGCATCCAACTTGGGAGGAAATGCAAGCGGTCATTCTTTTCGATGTGGGGATGAGCACGCCCTCCACTACTTGGCCCGCTCGAACGTCAAACGCGCATTTGATGGTGCCGTCCCGGCTGATCTGTTGGTCTGAGAGGCCAATGCGATTCAATTCGAACTCCTCTTCCAATTTGGCCCGAAAACCTTTGGATAAATTGCTCATCTCCTCAAAGGACCCGGCAGACTTCGTCCAAATCCACTCCGCTAATTGCTTGGTACGAAAGGGTTTTTCTCCCATTGCGACCACCGCATCCTTTAATTGCTCTTGGCTCAATTGCCTGATGTCACGCCGTTTCATGTGGGACAAAGATAGCCCTCTCCGGCAGCGTTACGGCTTTTCAAACGGTCCTTGGTCTTCCGCTGCAAGATTCATCTCTGATTCAGGTGCTTCATTCACCATCAATTGGATCAATTCTTGGCGCACTTCCTCCCGTTTTCGAACCGCCACAGGCACCTCCTTACCGTTCGGTAGCTGCAACACACCCCTGCGGTGATTGAACGTCTGAACAGAAGCAAGGCGAACCAAAAATGAATTGTGAACCCGCTTAAAAAGTGGGTCTTGGAGCATTTCTGCAATCCGTTTTAAGTTCTTCGACACGGTGATGCGCTTGCCTGTTTCCAGGTAAAGGGTTGAATAACTCCCGGATGCCTCCACATAGAGAATGTCCGCATGGCGCACAAAATGGCGCTGTCCGGAGGTAATCAATTCCACCCGTCGCCCGCCCGGCTGTGGCGTCTCATCTTCCGGTTGCACGCGCAATTTGTGGGTAATTTGCTTCGCGCATGCAATCAAATCCTTCCCGTCAACAGGCTTGAGTAGATAATCAAATGCGCGCTTTCGCAGCGCCTCCACAGCGTATTCATGGTAAGTAGTGCAGAAAACAACGTAAAACGACCGATCCTTGAAACGGTCCAGCAGTTCCAATCCCGACTCATGGGGCATCTGGATATCCAAGAACACCACTTCAGGGGCCAAATCTCGGATCAATTGGTACGCCTCAGCCGCGCTGCTCGCTGTTTGAACAATTTGAAAATGGGGACAGTACTTCTCAATTTGTCGGCAAATGGCCTGGCGAGCGGGCATTTCATCATCGACAACAAGGCATCGGATCGGTTGGCTATTCTGATTCATCTGAATGAGTTTTCGCTACAAATGAAACATGCAAAGCAGGATGCTGAATGGTCAGGTTTACGCATGGCCATTGCGAATTTACAGCTGATTCATAACGATCACTCTCCCAGCAAACGAAGGCCCATGTCCAAAACCCGCTCAATGTCAGAGGGAAGTGCACTCGTCTTTCGTTCGTCTTTCTTGTAGCCTGTTCGCACGACAACCAAGTCATATGCCGGCACGGCAATAACCATTTGACCCCGCAGTCCCTCCATGCAGCTGAATGGCTCCCCGGCCTCCGTTTCTCCTAACCAAATTTGATACCCATAATGGGATGCGTCGCATTCGTCCGTCATGGCCGCGATTGGCGTTACCATCTCCGCCATGTATGTCGAGTCAATCAGCTGGTTGCCATTCCAACTTCCTTCGTGGTTGATCAGCTTTCCGAACCGCGCAAAATCGCGTGATGTAGCGTAATACGCGGCAAAACAGCGTTCAATTCCGCCTTCTTCATCCGGTGCGTCCAAGCCCCAGAAAGCGTCGTGCTGAGCACCCATCGGACCCCACAGCCTCTGTTCAACCCAATCGCTCAATGAGCCCTGATTCAGGCCTGCCATCAATTCGCCCAGCAGCATCGTATTCCCTCCCTCGTATTTCCACTTAGCTCCTGGCAACTCCGGCACCCGATAAGGTTCCAGCAATTCTTGAATGCCTTCGCGGTAATAGGCCTTGGCCATGAACCCGAAGGGATTGGCATAATCCTCTCCAAATGGGATGTGCGATCGCATTTGCAACGCCTCTTGCACGGTTAATCCTTTCCCCCCATCGCCAGCAAAACGAGGCAAGTAAGCTGCCAATTCATCTTGCACCCGCACTTTACCATCGGTCACCGCTAAGCCAATCGCCAACGCAACGATGGATTTGCACGCGGAAAAAGAGTTGGTTACTGTAGTGTGGTCGTGGCCCTGCCAGTAACGCTCAAAAAGCAAGGTGTCGCCCTGCAAGACCAAAAAACTAGCGGACAAGTACTCCTCATGCCAAGCCAGTTCTTCTTCGGTAAAAGCAAGGTCTCCCTCGTTTTTTGCCAGCCAGGGAGATGCGTTATTCGCAGCAGAAATGGTCCGCAAATCTCGAAATTCAATGTCGTCAATGTTCGAATTCTTCCAGCCTCGAAAATATGTTTCGGCAAGTCCCCCCCAGATATAGCCGTGGCCCGATATATAACTCAACGCCACCAAGGTGAAACTTGAAATGAGAAGAACCCGTGCTGTTTTCATGTCCTGAATTTGGCACGAAGTTCAGACAATTTCAACGGTTTTGGTCCGCGAAAATCAAATTCCAATCAAACAAATCGGTGAGGTGGGTTTTCAGCCGATTCGCTGCCTCAGCTTCATCGATTGCGCGTCCCGATTCTTTGGCCAAGGAAGTGACGCCCCGATCATTGATCCCACAGGGAACGATGAGGTTGAAAAAGTCCAAATCTGTATTCAGATTGAAGGCAAATCCATGCATCGTAACCCAACGTGAACACTTGACACCAAGAGCGGCAATTTTACGCGCTTTCAAACCTTGGCCCGCATCTACCCAAACCCCTGTCAGGCCTTCGATGCGACTCGCTTCAAGTCCGTAGTCCGCACAGGTTCGAATGATGGCTTCCTCCAACATGCGCATGTACTTTCCAATGTCTGTGTAGAATTGGTCCAAATCCAAAATGGGATACCCGACCAATTGGCCCGGCCCGTGGTAGGTAATGTCTCCGCCCCGATTGATTGGGAAGTACTCAACTCCGAGGGCTTCCAAACGCTCTTGAGAAACGACCACATTGCCGGGGTCGCCCGATTTACCCAAGGTTAAAACGTGCGGGTGTTCCACGAAAATCAGGTGGTTATCGGGCAAGTCCAATTCGGGATCCTCCGAAGCGTCTCGTTCTCCCATTCCCGCTTTTTTGCGTGCAATCTTTCGTTGCACAATCGCGTGCATCAAGTCTTCCTGTTGCTTCCATACGGGGGCATAAGAAACCCGGCCCAATGATTGAAAATGAACGCGTGGCTTCATGCAACGATCAGTTCACCTTGGACAGCTCATCCTTCAGGTGGTCAATGTTCTTAATGTCCACGGGATCCCAACCGAGCCGCTCCGCCAAAAGCAGGCTGAGCCAATCGCCCAAATGGACCAAGTCAAAAAAGCGCAGGATTTCGTTCGATCCATCTCCTTCCACGACGACCACATCCGCTCCTTGGTCGCGGAAAATCTCCATGCACACGTCCATTCGGACACGCGTTCGAGGATGATCCTCCGGGGTTTGAATGATCAAAGCCACTTCCTTTTCGCCACCGCTTTCCCAGCCCACAAGCTCATTGTGATTCATTTCAGGAAAAACGTGGTGGTTGCAAAGGGTCTTGCTGTTTTCGTTCAATTGCTGCCGCCACCGGATGATCAATCCTTCCTGTGCGGCATCAGAATACAACATGATGCGTCGTCCTTCTACCAAATCCAAAAGCGCCGTGGCGCGTTCAATCGTATTTTCCTGGATGGCCGATAAGTGCGCAGCGACATCGCCAAACGCAGCATGCATCTCGCTGGGAACCAGCCCTACGGAGTGCAATACGTGCATAACCGAGGTGAAGGCGTATCCAAACTGCGACCGGGGTGGTTGTCCCCCTGGAAAGCGCACCGATGGCCAGCCGTTTGCATCGCATCGCTTCCCCAATTCTCCCCCGGACGTGATGGCCGCAATGCGCGCGTTTTTCGCCATGGCCGCATCAAGCGCCATGAGGGTTTCTTCCGTATTTCCGGAATAACTGCAGACCAACACGAGGGTTTCCTTTCCGACCCACGCCGGGATGGTGTAATCGGAATTCGCTTGGATGAATGCCGAACTCGATCCGGCGAGCATCTTCGACGCGATAGCGCCGCTAATGCCACTTCCGCCCATGCCTAAAATCAATGCGCTCGAAGGTGTCCACCCGTTCCAATCCAGTGGGGTTTGTTCGGCAATGTGCCACGCCTCTTTCATTTGATCCGGAAAACCCGTAATCAATGCTCTCATCTGTTCCATTTCGCAATGTCTTTTGTAAAATTCAGGGTCAATTCACCCACTCAAAGGTAAGGCCAAATCGCACCATGCGCCCCGGCTGCAGCACTTGACCCCGGTCCGCGAACTGCACGTCAAAGATGTTGTCCAATCGGACGCTCCCCCTCCAGCGCAGTGATGCACCGTCGTTCCCTTGAAAGTTGATATCAGCACCCCACAAATGCGTGAACAGATCCTCCGAAATCGCGGACTGTACATTGCGGTTTTGAGCGCTTCCTCTTACTGAGAAATCCAACGGGCCAGCGGTTCCGAAATTCACCATGAGATCATACTTGTTCCGCATGTAATCAAATACATAGTTCGATGTGAATCCAGAGGCCACGCGGTTCGCTTCCAGCCAAGCGGCTCCCAGGCGCAGAGATCGCAGGTGCAGTTGCTTCGGTGCGTCAGCGCGCTGATAAAGCATGGAAAGATCGCCTCCGAAAAAATCAACCTCTGCAACGTTCGTCGCTTCATAGAGATCGCTCCCGTCAAATTGCACCCAATCAATCAGGTTGCGCCCTTGCCGAATGAAACGAGTCGTCTCAATGGAAAATTGATGGGTTGATTGAGACGATGAAATATTCCAACGAGCGCCAACCTCCCCTTGGTCGGCATATTCAGATTTCAAATCTTCGCTTCCCACGGCGCCACCCAGGGTGTAATACAAATCCGTGAAAGAAGGATGCCGTACGGAGCGACCGGCTGAACCAAAGACCACAATTTGATTGCCTGTTCCAAATGCCATTCGCGCGTTCACAGCAGGCAGAAGAGAATTGCCAAAACGGCTGTTTTCGTTGACGGCCATCGTTGCTGTCACTGCCAGGCGATCTGCCAAGCCAAAATACTTGCCTGAAACATAGGCATCGACATTCAGTCGGTCGTCTCCATAACCATATTCTGTATCATCCTGAACAGCCAGCCCAAGGCGGTTGCTTCGAATGGATTCGGTCCGCGCATCGAAGGCCGCCGTCCACATCATGGCATCGCCCAGCCAACTGAGCTGACCGTTCACGGCACCGACCATGGAACGGTGCAAATTCGCCCCTTGGTACCACGCCGCTGCCGTATCCGGTACAGCAAAAAGAGAAGGTGCCACAAAGAATCCATCCTCGGTCAATGAATACCAATCCGCCTCCTCACGGTACAATTCAAACCGATCGCTGTGCGCACGAAGGTGGCCGGCAGCCGAAGCATTCCAGTTGCCTTGCTGCCGCGACCAGACCAATTGTGCAACCGCAGCGATTGTTTCCTCATGTTGATTCGGATACGTCGAAGAGTAAAAGTTTTGCGCCCCAAAGGATTTGGATTCTGCAGCGAGCAGCGACTTCCATTTGCTCGCACCGCTGCGAAAACGCGCGCCCCAGAACAACCGATTGATTTCCATGTCAGAATTGGGGATGTATCCGTCTGTTTTCGCCTGCGACAAACTCAAACTGTGCCGGATCTTTCCCGTGCTGGCTTGCGCATTCGCTCGAAGACGGGTCCAATTGAAACTTCCTAGTTCTGCCGTGAGGCTCGCGGTCGTTGGTTTCTCTTCCACCCGGGTCTCGAGCAAAATTCCCCCTGCGAATGCGCCAATGCCCGCCCATGGACCAGACCCCGAGCGTACCACTTCCACGTGTCCCAAGTCTTCGGGATCGATGGGGATGTTCATGAGGTGATGTCCCGTATGCGGTGCAGACCATCGAACACCGTCAATGCGTAGCGCTGTCTGCTCGTACGAACCTCCACGAATGCTCATGTCGGTTTGAACCCCCCATGCGCCTCGGGTTCGGACATCGATTCCCGGAACAAATTCCAACGCTTCACTGATGGAAGTTACTCCCCGCCATTCAGACGGCATCATTACTGTCGCGGATTTGGGTGACGCCAACAAGGGCAATGCATTGAAACCAACCCCCAAAACAGCCGCCTCTGACAAAGAGACTGTCGTCTGGCTCGAGTCGGCTTCGGAATCAAGGGACCGGTTGGCCCAAGTAACGGAGCTGCTAAACAGGCCCAAAGACAAAACACAGGACAAGATTGTACGCATTCGAAATTGCTTTTTGTGAATCAGCGCAAAGCTAAGGGTCTGAGCCAAAACAAGCGTCGCGATGCGGTTTTCGCGATGTAACTTTGGGGCATGCAACGATCGGAACAAGAACGAGTGCGTCGCGATTCACTCGCCACCCTGCGGAAGATGGGCATTGAGCCTTATCCCGCAGCAGAGTTTGTGGCAACCCACAGATCCAATGCCTTGGCTGAATCCTTTGAAGATGGCATGGAGGTGACGTTAGCGGGGCGTCTGATGAACCGCCGGATCATGGGAAAGGCCTCTTTTGCGGTGCTGCAAGACAGCGCGGGCACTGCACAGCTTTACCTCAACCGGGATGAGATGTGCCCGGGAGAAGACAAGTCCATGTACAACGACGTCTTCAAGAAGCTCCTTGACCGCGGTGATTTCATCGGTGTCCAAGGCACCACTTTTACGACCAAAACCGGTGAGCAAAGCGTGAAAGTGAAGTCGCTCACCGTGCTGTCAAAATCACTCAAACCACTGCCCTCCGTCAAAGTGGACGAAGATGGAAAAGTACACGACGCCTTCACTGATCCCGAATTGCGGTACCGCATGCGGTACGTCGACTTAGTGGTGAATCCAGCCGTGAAAAAAACCTTCGAAGCCCGTTCGCAAATCATCCGCACCATCCGCGAATCATTCGACCAGCAAGGGTGGTTGGAGGTGGATACGCCCGTGCTGCAAACCATTCCTGGAGGGGCCGCCGCCCGGCCATTCATCACCCACCACAACGCATTGGACAGCACGCTTTATTTGCGCATTGCCAATGAGCTCTATCTGAAGCGCTTGATCGTCGGAGGATTCGAAGGTGTGTTTGAATTCTCTCGGAACTTCCGCAACGAAGGAATGGACCGCACCCACAACCCGGAATTCACGGTTCTGGAACTCTACGTTGCCTACAAAGATTACCACTGGATGATGGAAACCACCGAGCAGCTTCTGGCGAACATTTGCCAGGCCGTTCACGGGGGTGCCAAAGCCAATTTGAACGGCGTTGACATCGATTTCGCGCCTCCTTACCAACGCATCAGTATGCGCGATGCCATCCGGAAACACACCGGGATTGACATCGATGGAAAGAACGAAGAACAGCTTCGTGCGGCTTGCGAAAGTGTCGGCCTGGAAACAGACGCTTCTATGGGCAAGGGAAAACTGATCGACGAACTCTTCGGTGAGAAGTGCGAACATCACTTTGTGCAGCCAACCTTCATCATGGATTACCCCGTTGAGATGTCTCCGTTGACCAAGGTGCATCGCGACAACCCCGCTTACACGGAGCGTTTTGAATTGATGATCAATGGCACGGAAGTAGCCAACGCATACAGCGAGCTCAACGATCCGGACGACCAACGCCAGCGCTTTGAAGATCAGTTGGCCTTGAGCGAACGCGGGGATGATGAGGCGATGTTCATCGACCAGGATTTCTTGCGGGCTTTGGAGTATGGAATGCCTCCCACCAGCGGAATCGGAATCGGGATTGACCGACTGGTCATGATGCTCACGGATCAAACTTCGATTCAAGAGGTGCTGTTATTCCCACAAATGCGGCCAGAGGTATTTGAATCCGGTCCCGACATGGCAGGGCTTGAAGCCATGGGAATTTCACCTTCATGGGTGGAACATGTGATTGCTGCGGGCTACGAATCCCCTGCTGCAATGGAAGGCGTCAAGCCCGCTGGATTACGAGAGAAGCTCAATGGCTTTCGAAAAAAGAACAAATTGGACTTACCTGCCCTTTCTAAAGAAGAAGTCGAGGGTTGGTTTAACCCTGCGAATTAAGGATCATTACCATGCCCGCACCCTTTCAACAATCCACCGTCATTGAGGTCCTCAAGTCCATCTTTGACCCGGAAATTCCGGTCGACATTTATGAGCTAGGTCTCATCTATGAAGTGAAAATCACCGAAGACGGCTTCGTTCATATCGAAATGACCCTGACCTCCCCCAACTGTCCCGTTGCGGAAAGTTTACCGGCAGATGTCGAGGAAAAGGTCGGGAAAATCGAAGGGGCTACCGGAGCGAAAGTCAATATTGTTTTCGAACCGCCCTGGACGCAAGACATGATGAGTGAAGAAGCAAAACTCGAACTCGGTTTCTTGTGAGCGATTCTGACACAACCCGTGGCATCGCGATTTTAGGAAGCACGGGTTCC
>Ga0206125_10001699_pt1 | contig 25019 bp, 22 predicted proteins | sample Helgoland_Spring_4_FD_148598 | JGI IMG/M metagenome (GOLD analysis project Ga0206125, IMG submission 148598) | Pelagic subsurface seawater microbial communities from Kabeltonne, Helgoland, North Sea - Helgoland_Spring_Bloom_20160331_1 | ecosystem: Environmental > Aquatic > Marine > Epipelagic ... | reverse complement strand
GGCGGACCAGGTAGTGGTAAGTCATATGTCGCTGGTAAGCTATTCGGTATACCTGATAAGATAAATGTATCCAAAACAGGTTTAAAGATGGTAAATCAGGACTCCGAATTGGAATTGTTATTAAAGAAATATTATGGTACTACCGATTTAGATATTATGCCGGATGAACTGTTTCAGGACCTAACGGGTGTGGATAGGGATGGAAATGAAGTTAATTACGATACAAGCGGTTTGAGAAAATATGCAAAGTCTCTAAGTCAAGAAAGATTAAGATTATATACTGAGGGTAGGCTGGGAGTTATCATTGATGGAACCGGTCATAAATATGATTCTGTAGCAAAAAAGAGAAAAGATTTAATTAAGTTAGGATATGATACCTATATGGTATTTGTCAATACATCTATGGCGGTTGCTTTGCAGAGAAATGAGGAAAGGGCTAGGGTTGTTCCTGAGAAAATTGTTAAGCAGAGTTGGTTGGATGTTCAATCAAATCTAGCATTCTTTCAGGGGTTATTCGGTGGTTCTAACTTTTTAATAGTTGATAATAATAAATTCTTAGATGTGGAAACCGCTCAGAAAAGATTTAAGATGTTGGTTGGTAAGGGTATTGATAAGTTCCTTAAAAAACCAATTAAGAGTAAGGTTGGAAAGGCTTGGTTAAGAAAAGAAAAGAAATTTCAAAAAGTATTTAAAGATCCAGGCCAATCTCAATTTTTTAAATCACGACAAAAAAGGTCTAAGCGACTTAAATGAAATCATTAATAGATAGTTTAGTTAATCCAATAATAGAAGAAACCATAGAATTGCCTATAGATATAGGCGATACTATTCTTATGGGTAGGTTTAAGAATAAGAAGGTTGTTGTCAAAGACATAGATTACAATGAAAAGGGTGATTTGCTTATAAATGGTAGACCTGCTCTAAAATTTAGGATGGTTAAGAAGGTAAATGAGGCACCGAGAAAACCACGGAAGAAAGGGCAACATCGTGGTTCATCATCTCATTCAGATTTATACACAGATGAAAATCCAAAGGGAACAATTAAGGGATTAAAGTTTGCTACAGTTAAGGATGCTAAGGCATCTGTCAGTAAGATTAAGGGTAGCGGTAAAAAACACGCACATAAGATACAAGCAGCAGTTGCTATGGAACAGAGAGCCCGTGAAATGGGTAAGAGTTCGGAAGCAGCAATATATCGTGCTTACATCAATAAGATGAAAAAGAAAACTAAGGCTAAGAACGAAGAGTTCGGAGCGCCAGCTGGCACATTACCATCACCAAGCCGTAAGGGTGTAAAGAAGATGAAAAGAAAGGGTAACACATCTGTACCATACGGAAGCGGTTATAAAAAAATAAAAGAAAGTCTTGACTTGTATACTAAAAAGTTTGTATATTCTATAGTTGATAATGGGGATAATACGACCTTTTTGAAAGAAGAAAAGAAACTTAAACTTAATATTCCAGGTGATATTAAAAAAATACACAAACTCTTTAAGAAGAGCGGTAAGAAACTATTCGTGGTTGGTGGCGCCGTAAGGGATGCAATATTAGGAAAAAGCCCAAAAGATTTTGATTTAGCTACAGATGCTAAACCTGATGAGGTATTGGCGATAGCTAAAAAGGGTGGATTGAAAACCGTAGAGGTTGGAAAACAATTCGGTGTCGTGATAGTAGGTGGACACGAGATAGCAACATTTAGAAAGGATATCGGAAAGGGTAGGAGACCGAGTGCTGTTGATTATACGGATATTGAGGGTGATGTAAAGAGAAGGGATTTAACCATAAACGCTCTTTTCTACGATATAGATAGAAAGGATATAGTTGATTTGGTTGGTGGTATAGCAGATTTAAAGAAGAGAAAGATAAGAACTGTTGGAAAAGCTAGTGATAGATTTGATGAGGACCCACTAAGAAAGATGAGAGCCCTTAGATTTCACGGTGCTCTTGGTGGTAAGATGTCAAAGGATACCAAGCAGGCTCTAATGGATAATCCAAGTCTTAAAGGTATTAGTGGTGAAAGAATTAGGGATGAGTTTGTTAAGTCGATTAAGAAAGCAAAGTCAACCAAAAACTACCTACAGAAAACAGATGAGTTAAAGTTTACAGACCAAATCCTACCAGGTTTAAAGGTGAGTAAACCATATATAGATGAGAATGACCATATATTATTATTGGCTTGGATTTTAAGAAAGAATGATGCTAATTCATTGGGTGGTAAATTAAACAAATTAAAATACCCAAGAGATGAAGCACAGAACATTCAATTCTTAAATGTATTACAGAGCTTTAAGCCTGAGAATATATTTCTAACCAAAAAGTTTCAAGAAAGAACATCCTTAACTGATGATCAAATTATTCAATGGGGTAAGTATATTAAAAAAGATTTAAAAAAGATGGTTAAGTTTAAACTATCTGTAAAGGGAAGTGATGTTCCTAAAGATGTAAAGGGAAAGGAAATCGGTAAAGCCATACAGAAGATGGAGAAGGATAATTTCTTAAATGAAGCGAATGCCGTAAGGGGTAGTAAAGTAGAAAAGTTTATTACAGGTCACAATCTTACTATGAAGGGTAAGAAGTATAAAGAAATAGAATTTGAAACATTGGGTGTTGATAATAGTTCAAAGATGATTAAGTTAAAAATCATAGCACCTAAAAAATTATTTGGTATTGAAACACCTGTAAAATTTTCAACATTACGAAGAGGTCCATTTACAAAAACCGATACTGGTAAAAAATTAAAAGAAATAGCAGTTCGACCTAAACCTAAGAAATTCAGAGATATCTATGATGCTCTTCCAAGTGATTTAAAGAAGAGGGTTATGAATTTAAAAAACTATGACCAACGAAGGGATGCTCATCCGGAGGGTAATGTTTTAAAACATACGATTGCCGTAACAAACAGAGCATTGAAAACAGGTGATATAGACTTTGCTTTATCAGCATTGTTTCACGATATAGGAAAGGACTCAACAGCAAAGATACATCCAAAGAAAGGTTTTTGGACTCATTATGGACACGAGCATGTATCTGCTAAGTTGGTTAAGAAGTATAGAACTTGGATAAGGTCAATGGGTGGTAATCCAACTGATATCTATTACATCGTAAAACAGCATATGAGAATGAAAGTTTTTGATAAGATGAAATGGCATAAACAGAATAAGATGAAGAAGTTTAGAGCATTTGATAAGTTAAAGAAATTTTCTAAGATGGATAAGGGTGGTAGAGGTATAAATGAGGCTTCAGAAGTCAAAAAAACTATTGCTATATATGGTGGTAGATTTCAACCATTTCATTCGGGACATATGGCTACCTATAAATGGTTAAAGTCAAAGTTTAATGAGGTGTACATAACAACATCTAACATAAAGCAGCCACCGAGACATCCATTAAATTTTAAGGAAAAGGCTCTACATATGTCTAAAATGGGTATTCCAAAAAATCGTATTGTAAATGAAAAGTCTCCATATGTGGCTGTCAACCTATTAAAGAAATTTAATTCAGATAAAACTGCAGTTGTGTATGCTTTCGGTTCAAAGGATGCTGGTAGATTAAAATCAGGAACTAAGAAGGATGGTAGCAAATCTTACTATCAAGACTATAATAAAAATAAGAATGATTTGGTTGGATTTGAAAAGCATGGATACTTTGTAACCGCTCCACCATCGGGTAATGTTAGCGGTACTAAGATGAGACAATTATTGGGAGACCCAAAAATTGATGATAGTGAAAGGCAAAAACTATTTAAAAAATCATTTGGATACTATGATAAGAGTGTGTATACTATGATGACCAATAGTTTTAAGAAGCTATTTGAAACATATACCTTATCAGATGAACTTATTGAGGAATTCTTATTAGAAGCTTCAGGAACTCCTGATGGTAATTTAGATGATGGACCTTCAACATATTATAGGAGTTTAGCTAAATACAAAAAGGATGCTACCGATTGGATAGATTCTATATATGGTGGCGCTGGGTGGAAGGTTGTCGATTATGCAATAAATAAAAACGCAATAGATCCAAAGGATAATGTTTCAGCGGCTGATGATGTACATAAAAGAAGAAAGGTTGGAGAAGAACACTATCGTTCAGTTGATGTAACTCACTTAGACCATGGTGAAGCAAAAAGATCCAGAGGCGCTATAAATAAATACAAAGCTTGGATGGAAGAGGTGGTAAAACCTTTAGGTTGGGAAATAGTAAGTTGGATGGGTACGGAAGCCGCTATCGATAATATTATAGGTGACCTAATGATAACAGGTGCTGATGGTGACTCATATGAGGTTACTAAAGATACATTTTATGAGAGTATTAATGCAAGAAATATTTTAACACAAAGAAATAAAGGAAAGGAGCTACTGCTTATGGGTGGTGCATACGGACATTTAAGTCATCCGTTTGACAATAAAAATCTTACATTTTCAGATTTTAAAACACTAATTATTAACACATTACAGGGTAATCTTAGTAGTGAAGGCGCAGTTACAGAAAAAACTGATGGTCAGAATATAATGATAAGTTGGAAGAATAATAAACTTATTGCTGCTAGAAATAAAGGACATATTAAAAACTTTGGTGCAGCAGCATTAGATATCGGTGGCATAAAGAATATGTTTGCTGGTAGAGGTGATATAGAAAAGGCTTTTGTATCTGCTATGTTTGATTTACAGATAGCTCTTAAAGGTTTAAGTAAAAAACAAAAGGATAAGATATTTGCAGAGGGTAAGAAATTTATGTCTTTAGAGGTTATGTATCCAAAGACAACAAATGTAATACCATATAATAAAGCACTTTTACAATTTCACGGAACTATAGAATACGATGCGGCTGGTACTCCACAAGGAGAGGATAGAGGTAGTGCTAGAATGTTGGCTGGTATGATAAAACAGATAAATCAAGACATACAAAAGACATACAGCATAACCCAACCATTTGTTGCTAACTTACCAAAGGTAAAGAATTTTTCTGCTAGACAAAGCTACTTTTTAGGTAAACTAAATAAATTACAAAAAACATATGGGTTAAAAAATACGGATACATTATCAGATTATCATCAAGCATATTGGTATGAGTATATCTTTAATGCTGGAAAACAGACAGATAATCCTAATGTAACAAATAATGTAATGGGTGGACTTTTAAAAAGATGGGCTTTCTTTGATAAATCATATAAGATACCACAGATTAAAAAAGATTTAAAGGAACATCCTAAGTTTTTAGAGTGGGTTTTATCTACCGATAAAAACGACCACGCTAAGTTACAGAAAAAACATATCAGAGATTGGGAAGTTCTTTTCTTTGAGTTAGGAGCTGAGATACTAAAGAATATGAAGGATTTTATAGCAGCTAACCCCGACAAAGCTGTACAAAAGATGAAGAAGGATTTAACTACTGCTATTAAAAAAATAAAAAATGCAAAGGACCCAAAACAGATGGGACTACTAAAAACTCAATTAGATAGGTTACAAGCATTAGGTGGGTTTGATGCTATTGTACCAAGCGAAGGAATTACATTTGTGTTTAAGGGTAAGGTTTACAAATACACAGGCGCATTTGCACCTGTTAATCAGATATTAGGAATATTAAAGTTTACGAGGTAAGCATGGGATACAGTAAAGAAACAGAAAGACAAAATAAAGTATTAGGTGATTTGTTAGCCGGTAGAGAACCAGAAAAAAGAATAATGGTTGGATATAATGAGCCTAAAGAAAAAAAGAAAGATAACATTTCTAGAATGACAGAATTAATGCAGGATGTTAGAATGCCTTGGTTTTGTCCAAATTGTAAAAAAGTTATGAAACAAAAATTAGACGATAAGATGTGGAAACTATTTGGACATTGTTTTGATTGTCAAATAAAAGTAGAAAATAAACTTCGTATTGACGGTAGGTATGAGGAATGGGCTAAAGAAAAAATTAAAAAAAACAAAATATCTTTTATAAAAGATTCTATTCAAAAGATAGAAGAATTTAGAAATCAAAGTGCTCCAGAATTTTTTAATCAAGTAGGTGTTAATTATCCCGAATTAGAAAAGGAAAAATGGGATATTGATATGAAAAAAGTTCACAAAGAAGCAGATGAAGCTTTAAAAAAATATGAAGAAGTTTTAGAACAATTGGAGAGCGAATAATGAAGTTATGGAAAGTAATACTTGGATTTTTTGGTATCGTTGGTGGTCTTTTTGCAGCTAAAGCTGTTAAGAGTAAAGAAGTTAAGGAACTTGAAAAGGTTATTAAAGAAAACAAAAAAGAAGAAAAAAAAGTAGAAAAAGAAATTAAAGAATTAGAAGTCACTAAAAAGGCTTCCAAAAAAGAGATTGGTAACCTAAAAAGAAAACTTACCAATAGTAAAAAGAAAACTCAAAAAATGGAAAAGGTATTTGATGAGGATAATGCTGATGAAGCAGTAGATTTCCTTAGAAAATTTGCTAAAAAATAGGGAGAAAAAAAATGGCAAATATGCATGAAACACCATCAGATTATTCTGATTTTCAAAAAAAAGGACATCCAGGTAGATTTAAACAGGTACATGTTGTAAATAATACAACTGCATCTTTTACAGGATCAAATTATGGAGCTGGGGGTATTATTGTAGCAGAATCTTCAACTACTGGTCATGTAAGATTATCGGAGGGAGGAGATATTGATCTTGCCAAATTAACTGTCGGTATTCAGTACGATTTGTCAATTAAAGAAGTAGCTTGTAATGCTAAAGTTGTGTATGTTCTTAAAAAGAGCGGTTAATTTAATGAAATATTTTTTGTATTTATTATTAATATTTCCTTTATTTGCACAAGATGTAACCTTTACGAGAGAAGAATATTTACAGATTGCCAATAACATAAAACAGATGCAAGCAGATAGTCAAAGGGTAGCTGAATCTCTATCTATATGTGAGGAATTAGTTTTTAAAATGGAAGAACAATCTAATGTAGATTCTTTGTTACTTATTGCTAAGGATTCTCAGATTAATCTACTAAAAGCTCGTGATGAGATGAATGAGAAAATGGTAGAGTTAGTTAAACCTAAGTGGTACGAAAACTCTTATATTTGGTTGATAGCCGGATTTGTTTTAGGAAAAATATAATGAAACCAGCTCCGATAAAGGAAGTAATAAAAAAAGAATACGTTAAGTGTGCTAAGGATCCCGTATACTTTATGAAGAAGTATTGTGTAGTTCAACATCCAATAAAGGGTAAAGTACCATTTCATCTATATGAGTATCAAGAAAAATCATTACAAACTTTTGAAGAACACAGGTTTAATATCATTTTAAAGGCTAGACAATTAGGTTTATCAACATTAACTGCTGGATATTCGTTATGGATGATGACATTTCATGCAGATAAGAATATATTAGTGATTGCCACTAAACAAGATACTGCTAAAAATTTAGTTACTAAGGTTAGGGTGATGCACGCTAACTTACCGAGTTGGTTGAAACAGAAATGTACAGAGGATAATAAATTATCTTTGAGGTATAATAATGGTTCACAGGTAAAAGCTGTGTCAAGCGGTGAGGATAGTGGTCGTTCAGAAGCACTATCGCTGCTAATATTAGATGAGGCTGCTTTCATTGATAAGATTGAACCGATATGGGCTGCTGCTTCACAGACACTATCTACTGGTGGACAATGTATTGCTCTATCAACACCGAATGGTATAGGTAATTGGTTTCATAAGACTTGGGTTGGTGCTGAGGATGGTTCAAATGATTGGAATTTTATTAAACTTCATTGGAATTTGCATCCCGAAAGGGATGATGAATGGAGAACGGAGCAGGATAGGCTCTTAGGTCCTTCATTAGCTGCTCAAGAATGTGATTGTGACTTCCTAACTTCTGGACAGAATGTAATTGATGGTGTTATATTGGAAGAATACAGACAAACACACGTTCAAAATCCATTAGAGAAAAGGGGTATAGATAGCTGTTTTTGGGTATGGCAACCAGCAAACTATACAAAGGATTATATACTATGTGCTGATGTCAGTAGGGGAGATGGTTCGGATTTTTCTGCATTTCACATAATGGATGTAGAAACTATGGAGCAGGTAGCAGAATATAAAGGGAAAATATCCACAAAGGACTTCGGTAACCTATTAGTAAATACCGCTACAGAATATAACAACGCCTTATTAGTTGTTGAAAATAATAATATAGGTTGGGCGGCTCTTCAACAATGTATCGATAGAGGATACGAAAATTTATTCTATATGAGCAAAGATTTAAAGTATGTGGATACACAACATCAAATAACAAACCGATACAGAAATCAAGACAGAAATATGGTGGCTGGATTTAGTATGACGATGAAAACAAGACCATTGGTTGTTGCTAAATTAGAAGAGTATTTTAGAGAAAAATCTGTTATTGTTCGTTCAAATAGATTAATTGATGAACTTTTTGTATTTATATATAACAATAATAAAGCTGAAGCGATGCAGGGATACAACGATGATTTGGTGATGAGCTTTGCTATTACGCTTTGGGTTAGGGATACCGCATTAAGATTAAGGAATGAGGGTATAGATTTACAGAGAAGGACTTTGAGTGGGGTTTCTTCTCAGATGGTCCCTCAAAAGCCAACGAATGAGAACAATAGTTGGGAGTGGGATGTCAAAGGTAAAAAAGAATCATTGGATTGGTTAATTAAATAAGGACAATATTATGGCTGACAAAGACATATTTTCAAGACTAAAACGATTATTTTCTACTAATACAATAGTAAGAAACATCGGTGGTAAAAAACTAAAGATAGTAGATACAGGACAGTTACAATCAAATGTTCAGACTAACTTAGTTGATAGGTATCAAAAATTATATTCAAATATGATGCAGGGTGGTTATAATGACCAATTATATGCACAGCAATTACGTTTGGGATTATTTAGGGATTATGAAACAATGGATTCGGATTCAATTGTTGCTTCAGCATTAGATATCTATTCGGATGAATCGACAATGAAGAATGAGTATGGTAAGGTATTGGATATAAGAACCGATAATAATCAGGTATATGATGTGCTACATAACCTTTTTTATGATGTAATTAACATTGAATTTAATCTATGGCCTTGGATTCGTAATATGACCAAATATGGTGACTTTTTTTTACAATTAGAAGTTGCTGAGAAATATGGAATTGTAAATGTAACTCCTATGTCCGCATATGATGTAGCTAGATTGGAAAATCACGATGAATCCAACCCACAAAATGTACAATTTATGTTAACTCCCCAAGGAGATAGTAATAGACACACAATGCAAAAGCAAGAATCACAAACATTTGAGAATTATGAGGTTGCTCATTTCAGATTACTATCGGATTCTAACTATGTACCCTATGGTCGTTCTATGTTAGAGGCTGGTAGAAAGGTTTGGAAACAATTAACCCTTATGGAAGATGCTATGTTGATTCACAGAATTATGAGAGCACCTGAAAAGAGGGTATTTAAGTTAGACATTGGTAATATACCACCAGCAGAAGTTGATAACTATATGCAACAGGTAATTAATAAGATGAAGAAAGCTCCTGTCATTGATGAAAAAACAGGTGACTATAATCTTAGATATAACATACAGAATTTAACGGAAGATTTTTTCTTACCGGTTCGTGGTGGGGATAGTGGAACTAATATTGAGAATATGGCTGGTTTAACCTATGAGGCTGTTGATGATATTGAGTATCTAAAGAACAGATTACTTGCATCTCTAAGAGTGCCAAAGGCTTTCTTAGGATATGAGGAAGGATTAGGCTCTAAGGCTACATTAGCTGCTGAGGATGTAAGATTTGCTCGTACAATAGAAAGAATACAGAGGATTGTGGTAAGTGAATTGACTAAGATTGCTGTAGTTCATCTATATGCGCAGGGATTTAGGGATCAAGAGCTTGTAAACTTTGACTTAGGATTAACAAATCCATCTACGATATACGAACAGGAGAAAGTAGAGTTATGGAATAACAAAACATCTCTCGCATCATCTATGTTAAGCGATGGTTTGGTATCTTCTGAATGGATTTATAAGAATATATTTAGTTTTACTGATGAGGATATTAAGAAAAATGATGAACAGATTATCTTTGACTATAAGAATAAGTTCAGACGCTCTCAAATAGAGGCAGAGGGTAATGATCCTGCTAAGAGCGGTGAGTCGCAAGGAACACCATCAGATATGGCGGCTGGTAGAACAGGTCATGAGTTGGATAATAATGGTGGTTCACCCGAAGGTGGGTTCGATGGGGCTGGTCGTCCTAAAGAAGCTCAGAAATATAGTAAGGATGGTAGCGCAAGGGGTAGAGATCCGTTAGGAGCGCATGATAAGAAGAAGGCTTATGGTGGAATTGCTAAGGCTCACTACGAAAACCTATATAAACATTTAGGTAATGGTGCTAAATCTTTATTATCTGAGTCAAATGAGTTAGAACAACAGTATAAGGAAGAAGTTTCTTCTCTTAATACTAACAAAAATTAAGTAATCATATATTTATATATGAAGAATTGTATAAATTGGAGTTTAATATGAGTTCACAAACAAAGCACTCGAAAATTCGCAATACAGGCATATTGTTTGAATTATTAACACGGCAGATAACAGTGGATGTGTTAAATAATAATAAAAAAGCGGAGGCTGCTGATATTTTAAAGTCTTTTTTTAATAAAAAGACAGAATTGGGAAAGGAATATGATTTATATAGGGTTTTAACAACCGAAAATTATAAATCAGAAGCAAAGGCTAACCATTTGGTAGAGGCTGTTGTTAAAGCACACCAAAAGTTAAATGCTTCATCTTTAAGAAGAGAAAAATATAATCTAATTAAAGAAATTAAGAAAAATTACAATGTAAATGACTTCTTTATGGCTAGAATATCAAACTATAAGGTAAGTGCATCCATCTATAAGCTATTTGAAAACAAAAATACAGAACATCCTACAAATAAAACCCAAAATCTATTTACAATAGTAGAACACATCACAAGAAAAAATGTTTCTACCAAAACAAAGGATAAGGAGCTAGTAGAGGGGTATAGAAAGCAGGAAAAAGATTTACGATTGCTTGCTTATGGTATATTAGTCGAAAAATTTAATAAAAAGTACAAAAACTTAAGCGGCTCACAGAAAAAACTGCTTAAAGAGTATATAAACAACATTTCAAACACAAATTCTTTAAAAGGGTTCATAGAAGAGGAAACTGTAAAGGTAAAGAAGCAACTCCAATCAATTCTTCCTACAGTTGACGATAAAATCACTAAGATTAAGCTTAATGAGGCTGTTAATCAAGCAGGTACCTTAATGAAAGGTAGAATAGTCGAAGATAAACAGGTAGTTACACTTATGCGATATTATGAATTGGTTAAGGAGCTAAAAAATGTCAAAGATAGATAAGCTCAAAGAGATTATCAGAGAATTGATTAGAAATGAGCTTGAAGAAGCTTCTACCTCTTCTGCTACACCAGGATATCAGACGCCGATGGCTTTTAGCGGTGGGAGAAGTAAGGATAAGAAGAAAAAGAAAAAAATATCCACCAATTCTACCGGATATGATGTAGTTAAAGAGGGAAGGTATCACGATTACAGAAATGATGAATCTTTGTCTCCGAAACAAAAAATTGGTAGGTCAATGAGAGAGATTAGAGATAGTCTCAATGAATTAAATAGATTAGTTAAGATGAATGTTCGTCTTAAAAATGAATTAAAAGTGGATTCACATTCTTATTGGAAGAATACACATAAGGCTTTAAACAAAATAAGTGAGAGGTTAGTAAAACTAGCGAATAAAGTAGGTCAGTTACAGTAACCGAGAACATTATGCCGTTTGAAGATAAGAAGAAGTCCTATATGGACACTCTTTTCAGTATTTCTACTTTGCTAAAGAGATGGCAGATTGAGATACAGAGAAAGGATGTGACAAAGAATTATATGTTAACAAGGCTCAACCAATGGATAGAAGAGTTGGAGAGTCTTAGAACCGAAATTATGATGGAGAAAGACTAATGAAAATACTAGAATCCTATAAAGATATGATGATGGAACTTGTCAACGAGGTTGATGATGATAAAATTATCAAATATAAAAAGAAGGATGGTGAGCAAGGTGAAATGAAAGCCGGTTCAGCTAAAAAGATGGACAAAGACCATCCAGCTAAAATAGCTTGGGATAAGATGCAGGATGATGGTGATGGTGAGGAAAAGCCAAAAGGACAAGCTATGGGCGGTGGTGATTTTGATAGAGATGGTGGAGATGATCGTGGTGGTTCGGATAAGGTAGATAGAGTGTTCTCTAATGAAAAAGACACAGAAGAAGAAGCTAGAAAGCAAGCTGCGGATAGTGCTGAAAAAATATCCGATAAGTACGGAATAGAAAGCGATATAGCTGGGAACGATCAAGGTATGAGTTACATCAATATCGGTAAAGGTGGTGACTATGAAGGAGACAATCAAATTACAGTTGCTGCAAATGATTTTGGTGATGGTTCTGGTACAGGTGGAGCTAACAAAGGAATACAATACTCAATCGCTGCAAATGGTCCTGATGCGATGGGTGGTCCAATTGTAGGTAAAATGTTTGATACTAAAGAAGAAATGGAATCTGCATTAGATAAACTTTTAGGTAACGAAAAAATTAAAAATGCATTGAATAATGGTGAGAGTCTTGAGGGTATGAAAGATGAAATAGAATCTATTATGAACGGTAAAGACGAAACAGTCACAATCAATGGAAAAAAATATAAACCAATTAAAGAATCCAAACAGCACATTCTAAAAGAAAATTATGATAGATTTTTTGGAGAAAAGTAAATGAAACAACTAATAGTAGATTATCTACCATTTGAAATACAGCCTAACCAAATAAGTGAGGCTATGAAAGAGAACAACGGAAAGTTAGTTGTTAAGGGTGTTCTCCAAAGAGCAGACACCAAAAATCAGAATGGTAGGGTATACCCAAAAGAAATACTAATGCGTGAGGCTAAGAAGTATTTTCAGAATTTTATTAATCAGAAAAGGGCTATGGGTGAATTAGATCACCCTGAATCATCCGTTGTGAACCTAGCCAATGTATCACATAATATTACAGAGATGAATTGGAATGGTGATGATTTGGTTGGAACTGTAGAGGTTCTACCAACTCCAAGCGGTAACATACTAAAAGAATTATTTAAGAGCGGTATTAAGTTAGGTATCAGCTCCCGTGGTATGGGTTCGGTTGAATCCGTAACTGAGGGTGCTAGTGAGGTACAGGATGATTTTGAATTGATTGCATTTGATTTCGTATCCAATCCATCTACGCATGGTGCTTTTATGTATCCTGCTGGCGGAATGAATGAGAGTGTGGAACACTCAACTGTCCGTGATTCAAAGTATGGTAAGGTTGAATCGGTAATTAATGATATACTGAGAGGATAAGTGCCATCTAAATCCAAACAACAACAAAAGTTTATGGGTATAGTAAGGTCAATACAGAAGGGTGAAGCACCCGCTGGAAAGTTTTCAAAGGCAGCTCAAAAGGCTGCTAAGTCTATGAAGAAGAGTAGTGTGAGGAAGTATGCTAAAACAAAGCATGATGATTTGCCTGTAAAGAAAGAACAAAAAATTTGTGAAACCTGAGGATATACGAAAGAGAATCCGGTGGATGAGGCTAAAAAAAGAGATTACAAGGCAGAGTACAAGAAATTTCAATCTTCTACAAAGTCTAAGAAGTACAGAGCAGAATTAAATCAGTACAATCGAAAGAAGGGTACTTATGGTAACGGTGATGGCAAGGACGCCTCACATAAAAGGGGAAAAATCGTGGGATTTGAATCACAATCTAAAAATCGTGGTAGAGCTGAAAAGAGTCGTCTAAAGAAAGAATCGATAAACGAAGGTAATCCGCTTGAAATTGGTAAGCTAAGAGATGCAATTCTTATGTTTAAAAAGAAAATTGAAAAGCAAGGAATGGTTAAGAATGCTAGAGATGAAGATCATTTAGAAAGATTAATAAAAGTTTATAACAAGATGGGTGGTAAAAAAATTAAAGAAGGTACTACAAAAATGTTTCCATCGGCAAAGGTTGATGCCGCAGTTAAGTTAGCTAAGAGAATGGGTGGTAATATGACATCCGCTGTAAAGAAGATTGAAAAGATGGCTAAGGGATTATCTAAAAATGGTAGAGTAGAATATGCTCTTAGAAAAGCTAATGAGGGCTTGGGTGACAAAATGGCTAAAAAAATTAAAAAGCACAAGGGCACCAAAGTTAAGAAAGAAGGTGTGAATGAAGTTAAAGAACCACCTGTAATAGTTGATCTTAGGGATATCGTAAAGAAAAAACAGAATAAAGTTATGAAGGATCCTGTATCTGGTAAGAAAATGAGGGTAGATGGATATACTGCTAATGCTATTGTGAAGGTATATGATGCTATTAATACATCAAATAAAAAGAAATTTACCTCACAACCCCTGATGAAAATGGCTAAGATAGCATTTAAATTTGTAAAGTAAAAAATTAAAAATTAGATATTTATATCTAAGGAGACAATATTATGGCAAACATAAAGTTAAAAGATTTACTAAAAGAAGTAGCTACCGCTGGTGGTATGGTATCTAATAATCCTTGGTTAAAGGAAGAGGATGATACTCCAAAGGTAAATGTTAATGAATTGGTTGAGAAAATCAATAACTATAATTCTATAGGCGAAAACATATACGGAAGCGGAAATCTAAAGGAAGTGGCAGAGTCACTATCATCTATTGCTGAGGGTGCTGCTCAACATACGTTATCCGAAACTGAGGATATGTTTGATAAGGTTACTGTAAGTCGTAATATGAAAGAGCTTAAAGGTCTTTCAGGTCAGTTCTCTAAGGTTGCTCAAGAGGCTAACTCACTACAAGAAAGAATGACAGGACTATATGAGGATATGGGAAACATCTTGGGTAGATACTATTCAATCGGTGAAAAGCATGTGCCTGGTCACGATGATGAGGATAGTGAAGCTAATGAAAGTAAGGATATGATGTTTAAAGAGGATGATGGATACAAAGAATTTTTTAAGAAGGCTATGAAAAAATTTGGAATTAGTTCACCTGATGAATTAAAACCAGAGGATGAAAAGGATTTTTATAATTATGTGGATAGAAATTATAAAGCAAAAAATGAAGCAGATGATCCCTCCACTAAAAGTTTGAAATACAACCAAAACATTCTTATAAACAGAATGAGAGATCAGAAGTTAAAGACGAAAGATCCAAAGAAAAAAGCACAACTTTCAAAAAAGATTGCTGCAGCGATTAAATTAAGAGATAGAGGTTAATATGTCAATAAAGGTTATTGTAAAGAATAATAATTACGAAAAAGCTATCAGTATTTTTAAAAGAAAAGTAAAAGACTCAGGTATGATGTATGAGTTGAGAGAAAGAGAGTTTTACAAAAAGAAGTCCGAAATTAAAAAAGAGATGAAAAATAAGGCTAAGGCTCGTAATCATTGGAAGAAAATTAAACTTGCAGAGGAAGATTCACGACAAAGAGGAAGAAAATTTTAATTTCTTATATTTATATATATCTAAACTAAAAACACCGTTCCTACCGCATACGGTGTAATCGAAATGTAATAATTCTATTATAGTTCCCAATAACTATACTAAATCCTAAATAGGAGAATAATAATGGATGATCTCTTAAAAGACGCAATTGCTGACGCAAAAGCTGTTCGTGAGACTGCTTTAGAAAACGCAAAGATGGCTTTAGAAGAGGCTTTTACTCCACGCTTACAGAATATGCTATCACAGAAGATTCAGACAGAAATGGAAGATGAAGATGAGATGGAAAAGGAAGCGATGGAAGAGCCTGACGAAGATCCGGAAGAAATGGCTAAGATGTATGATGCTGATGAAGATCCTTCCGATGAAGATTCAAAAGATGAGATGGCTAAGATGGATGATGCCGATATGGACCCATCTGATGAAGATTCAGAAGAAATGGAAATGGAAGGTGTCATTGAAATTAATGGTGTGAAGTATGCACCTGTCGTTTCTGAGGAAGAAGATGAAGATGAAATGAAAGATGAAATGATGAAAGACGATGAAGATGAGAAAAATGAAGATCTTGATTTAGAATCTGTAATCAAAGAGTTAGAATCTGAAATAGATGAAGCTGAAGAAAAAGATAAAAAAGATGATATGGATGAACAATCTACTTCTTCTGGCATCGGTAAAGGTACTGGTGTAAAACTAGCTTCTAATAAAGATGAGGAAGATCCTCAAGGTGCTAAACTTAAAGAAGGTGAGGATAAGGACAAAGATGATGTTGATGAAGATATCGATCTTGATGAAGTTCTTGCAGCTCTTTCTGAGGAAGAAGATGAAGATGAAAAGAAAGATGAAGTCAAAGAACTTAAATCTGATCTTGAAGAACATCGCTCCGTAATCGAAACACTTCGTGGAAAGCTAAATGAAGTCAATCTGCTAAATGCTAAACTATTATTTACAAATAAGTTGTTCCGTAAGTATGGTCTAAACAATGAACAGAAGATGAAAGTCGTTGAGCAATTCGACAGAGCAGGAAGTCTAAGAGAAGTCAAGTTGGTTTATTCCACACTTGGTGAATCTTTCATTTCTGTTAGAAATAATATTAATGAATCTAAGGGAAGCGCTTCTAAGCCGGTTGCTTCAACAAAGTCTGAAAAGAAAGTAATTTCTGAAAGTACTGAGTTGAGAGATAGGTTTAAGAAATTAGCTAACCTTATTTAAATTGGGAGACATATAATGTCAGATTTAAAAATAAACGATTTGATGGGTGGTCATAACCCTCATCAAGAGCTTCTAAAGCAGACTCGTAAATTAGTCGGCAAATGGGAGCCAACCGGATTGTTAGACGGAATCGATGACTCCACTAAGAAAACAGGAATGGCTGTTCTTTTAGAAAACCAGGCTACGCAGCTTATCAAAGAGGCGTCACAGACAGGCACTGGTGGATCTAAAGAAGAATGGTCTGGTGTTGCTTTACCATTGGTTCGTAGAATCTTCGGTGAATTATCAGCACAAGAGTTTGTTAGTGTTCAGCCGATGAACTTACCTTCTGGTCTAATTTTCTTTTTGGATTTCAAATATGGTACAGCAGACCAAACTAATCATACAGAGAATACAGATGTATTTGGTAATACTTCTGCATCTAACGCTGATGCTAGTGGTGGTTTGTATGGTGCTGGTAAATTTGGATATTCAATTAACGACAAATCCTTAACAGGAATAACACCTCTTGGAATGACAACAGGTTCTGCTACTTGGAAAGAAGTAGAATTTGAGCCGGATTTAAGTGCTTCCGTAGCCGATGGAACTCTATTAAAAGTTCAAGTTGGTACAGGTGGACTTACTAGACCTGATTATAATGGTATCCGTGCTTTCGAACTTAGTGGTTCAGGTATAACCGCTACATTCCCAGCATACTCTAGTGTAAATGCTGCAGAGACAACTGCTAGTTTCTTTGCTAAAATTACAGCAGCTGATGGTCAGTTGTTTGGTGTAAGATATCATGAACAGCCAGTTGCTACAAACCGTGGTGATTTTGAAGCCACAGCCGCTAACATAGATGCTAATCCTGAAACTGATATTGATATTCCAGAAATTGACATTCAGTTAAAGAGTGAAGCTATCGTTGCTAAGACACGTAAGTTGAAAGCTGTTTGGACTCCTGAGCTTGCTCAAGATCTTAACGCTTATCACTCTGTTGATGCTGAAGCTGAATTAACTGCTATGTTAAGTGAATATATCGCTATGGAAATTGATTTAGAAATAATCGATATGTTAAAGGCTAATGCAGCTGCTAAAACCAACTACTGGTCCGCTAAGGTGGGATATGAGTATGATGGTTCCGGAACAGGCGCTAGTGCTTTTTCACAGATAAGTGGTGCTTCTAATGCTTATACGAAATCTCAATGGTTTCAAACATTAGGTATCAAAATGCAATCTGTTTCTAATGCTATCCATCAGAAAACACTACGTGGTGGTGCTAATTTTGCTGTTGTTTCTCCTGAAACCGCAACAATCTTAGAGTCTGTAACAGGATATCTACAGAATACAGGTGATGCATCTGCTAAAACCTATTCAATGGGTGTTGAAGCAGTTGGATCAATCAATAACCGATTTACGATTTATAAGAATCCTTATATGTTAGATAATAGCATCCTTATGGGTTTCAGAGGAAGTAATTTCTTAGAAACTGGTGCTGTTTATGCTCCATATGTACCGATGATTATGACTCCATTGGTTTATGATCCGAAGAACTTTACTCCACGTAAAGGTGTAATGACACGCTATGCTAAGAAGATGGTTCGTCCAGAATTCTATGGTAAAGTTATCGTTACTGATATCGATCAAGTTTAATTGAATAACAATTGAACAACTTAAAAAGGGTGAGTTTTCTCACCCTTTTTTTGTGCCTTGTATATTTATTATTGAATAACTATACCTTTTTAGGAGAATATAATGGAAGCAATTTGGCCAGGAAGTAGTTCATTTACAGCCGGTGAAACTCCCTATGGATTTTATGATGCAGATACAGAGTTTTCAGGCTCAAGTAATCATTCCGTAGATAAATTTGCTGATTGGGCAGCTAAAAGATTAGGGTTTCCTATAATTGCTGTAGAGATGCAAGAAACTCAATTTTATGCATGTTATGAAGAAGCTATCACAGAATACTCAGCTCAAGTAAATCAATTTAATATCAGGGACAATATGTTGTCTCTTCAAGGACAAACAACAGGTTCTAACATAACTCATACTAAAGTTACTCCTACATTCGGTAGAAATATAGAATTAGCTGAACAATACGGTACAGAGGCAGGTGTTGGTGGTACGATAGATTTTAAGACAGGCTCTATAGAAATAACAAGCGGTTCACAGGTGTATGATTTAAATGCTTTATGGGCTGACGTATCTGAAAGCGGTAACGCTATAGAGATTAGAAAAATTCATTATGAGAGCGCTCCTGCGATAACTAGATATTTTGATCCCTATGCTGGAACAGGTGATGGTTCTTATAATATGTTAGATTCATTTGGTTTTGGAAATAATTCTCCAGCGGTTCAGTTTATGATGATGCCGATGTATGCTGATATATTAAAGGTTCAAGCTATTGAATTTAATGACCAAATAAGAAAATCTGCATATTCTTTTGAATTACAAAATAATAAATTAAGAATATTTCCAAATCCAGAATCAAATTATACTTTACATTTTAATTACATATTAAAAAATGATAGGAGTAATACAGGTCAAGGAACTACTACAGCAGTTGTTTCTGATTTTTCAAATGCTCCATATGATAATATGAAATTCGTACATATAAATGATGTTGGAAAACAGTGGATAAAAAAATATGCTTTAGCCCTCTGTAAAGAACTATTAGGTACAATTCGCAGTAAGTACGCTTCTCTTCCAATACCAGGTGCTGAAACCACTATGGATGGTGATACATTAAGAGGAGAGGCTACCGCAGAAAAGGAAGTGTTAATGACTCAATTAAGAGAGATGTTAGAATTAACAAGCAGAAAGACTCTTTTAGAAGCTGATAAGGAAGAGGCTCAACATTTACAGGATAAATTAGGTAAAGTTCCGATACCTATATTCATAGGATAATAATATGGCAGGTAGATTTTTACCTCAACGTGATATTAACCTTATTACAAGGGTTAGTAAAGAGTTGGTTGGTGATAAACAGAACAACAAAGATGGTATAATTAATCAAGAGGTTGTTATATACAAACCATCATTACAGGAATCAGCTACAAATATGTATGGTGAGAGTGCTGGTGGTAAGAAGATATATAAGAATGGTGTGCAGATGGCTGCTTTAGTTGAGGCTCAGGATTTTGATTACAATCAAGATGATTTTGGACCTGATAATAATCAGACGGCTACATTCTCATTCATACGACAATCCTTTATAGATGCTTCTATGGTTTTAGAATTAGGAGATTTGATAGATTGGAACTATGGATATTTTGAGGTTGGCACAATAAATGAAAATCAGTTGATAGGTGGTCAGTTCGACCAAAACTATTCTGTTATAGCTAACGCATTTTTAATAAGAAAAAGCTCTATTCAAATAGAAAGGGTTAGGAGTATTTAATGGCTCGAGAAAAACCGATACCACGTAATAGAAGAAAGTTGTTTAATAGAGGACTGATTCGTTCAAGGGATGATGATAATGTAAAGAATTTTTCCATTGGTTTGATGGATATCGATGCAACAATAATGTATTGGTTTAATAATGTGCTTCAACCAAAAATAGAAGAAAATGGTGATATTGTAAAAGTGCCTATTATGTATTCTAACCCTGAAAGATGGGATATGGTACAAAAACGTGGTTATCTTTTAGATAATAAAAAACAATTAGTTATTCCCTTAATTGTATTTAAAAGAACTTCAATAGAAAAAGATGCTAGTATTGGTGCAGATAAATTAAATGCAAAAGATCCAAAGTTGTTTTATACATTCCAAAAACAATATACTGAAAAAAATAGATACGATAAATTTTCAGTTCAACAGGGTTTAAATAAAACAAAAGAATTGTACAGTGTTGCTGTACCTGATTATGTTACATTACAATATGAATTTATTATTTGGACATCCTACATAGAACAGATGAATAAAATTGTTGAACAGATAATCTATTCAGAAGGTTCTTATTGGGGAGAAGATGGTAAGTTTAAATTTAGAACATCGATAGATAATTACACAGATGCTAGTGAGGTAAGCGTAAATACAGAAAGATTAATAAGAACTAATTTTACAGTAACGCTAAATGGCTATTTAATACCCGAAGAATTCAATAATGTTGTAACAACTCAAAAGAAATTAACTCCAAAAAGAATAATAATAAATGATGGTATTGGGATAGATTTAGGAGATTTAACAGATGGTGGAAAGGATGTTAGAGTTTCTGTTTCTCAGCAGGCTGGTGGTGCTAGCAGTTTAGCTAATCCACTCACAATATCAGAGGGAACTGGTGTTTCAATCGGTGGTGCTGGTTCATTTAATGGTGGAGTTCCTCAAACCTTTACTTTTAGCATAGGACAGGATGTTGGTACAAGCAGCACAGTTCAATTTGCAAATGTTAGTGCTTCAAGCGCACTTCACATAGGTCCTACCTCATTTGAAATATCTCAAAGAGAGGATAATAAAGCTCAGGTAAATACTGATTGGGTTGTTTTAGGAGATATAATAGCAGAAAATTATATTATTTCATCATCGGTTACTCATATGACAACATCCTTTAGCCAAGGTAATACTCAGTTTGGTGATAGCTTAGATGACTTACATAGATTTACAGGTTCTCTTGACGTAACCGGCTCTATAAATTTAGTGGGTAAAACTTTAATAAGTGAGGACTCATTAAGACCTATGGATACCTATTTAAGAAAATCATTTGTTAAGAAGGCTTCATCAATAACAGGAAACTCAACAGCCAGCTTTACAGCAATTACCGCTTCTGCTCCAACACAATTAACCGCTACAAGCGAAAATGATTTTATATTTTTCTTAAATGGACAATATATGGAACATGATGCACTAACAATACAACAGGCTGCTTCCAATTTTCTATTAAAAGTTGATACTGATAGTATTGGGTATATTTTAGAAAGTGACGATGAAATAATCGCACAAGGTAAATTTAATTCGTAAATCCCACTTTTCTTTTACCATTTTATGATATTTATTGTTATGAGAAAAAGGCATTGGAAAGATAGGAAAAATAGAAAATGTCCCGATTGTAATAGGGTAATTTACTATACAAGAAAAGATTCCTTTGATAGAGCAATCGGTAATAATAGTGTATGTAAATCATGTGCTCAATCGGATAGAAAGCTAACTATGGATACGATTGAAAAGATGAAACAACCTAAGACTGTACAACATAAACAGAAAATCTCACAAAGCGTAAAGAAGTGGTGGGATAATAAGAGAGATGATGAATGGCAACATTTAAATCAAAACAATTAAATCCTAACCTAACAGGTTCTTTTGCTGTTAGTGGTTCATTCGGAGTAACTGGTCCATTAACTGCTACAACATTTGTTGGAATGATAAGTGGTAGTGCTCAGATTGCTTCGGATATAAGTGGTTCTTTTACCGATGTTAGTGCTTCATTTTCAACAAGAATTACAAATGCGACAGCAAGCATAGCAGGATTAATCGCCGATAGCGGTTCAATTTCCACAAGACTAACTACGGAAGAGGCCAATGTCGATGCTTTACAGGTGGATAGTGGAAGCTTTTCCGTAAGGGTAACCGATACAGAAACAACCGCTTCATCCTTAATAAATGATTTTTCAAAAGTACAGAGTTTAGGAACTACCGATAGTGTAATATTTGATGCTATAAATACCACCGGCGATGTAACAGTTCAGGGAAATATAATTGCTGAAACCTATATAGTTTCTTCTTCCATAACAAGATTAACATCATCATTCAGTAGTGGTTCAACAATATTCGGTGATACAATAGATGATACACATCAATTTACAGGTTCTGCTTTTATTAGCGGTAGCTTAACCGCTGTTAATTTAGTTGCAGACAGTGGTTCTTTTTCTACGAGAACAACAACATTAGAAGCAGCTAGTGCTAGTTTTTCAACGAGAGTTACAACTGAGGAATCCAATGTAGATGTTTTACAAGCAAGGAATATAAATACGGGATTAGGATTAAGCGGAGGTGGTAATTTAACCGGCGATAGAACATTAGCTATTGACTTTTCCGATTCTGATTTTCAAACAGGAATTAGTGGTTCATTTACATCCCCGAGCGCTAGCTTTTCAACAAGACTAACTACCGCAGAAGATGAATTAAATAACACATTAATAAGTAGTTCTGCTCAGATATCGACAGACATAAGCGGTTCTTTAGGAGATAATGCTGATTTAATAAGAACTTTGACAGCAGCTAGTATTAGTGGCTCTTCAGGATTCGCAGCTGCCCTAAGTCCAGCCATTGTAAGTGGTTCGTGGCAGGGAGCTTTATCTGGTAGTTTAAATGTAATAAGCGGTTCAGCAACCTCAACCGGTTCTTTTGGTAGAATTGAGGTTGATGTTGTAGAGGCTCAAAGATTTGTCATATCCTCTTCGGTTACAAATATCACAACAATTGATGTAAGCGGTTCAACGAATTTTGGAGATAGTTCCGATGATAGACACTCATTCACAGGTTCTCTTTTTATACCATCAGGTTCCTTAGAAGGTGAGGTTTACATCGATACCAATGAGAGTAAAATGTTTATTGGTAAGTATTCAGGCGGAATAGTTGTAAGCGGTTCTGCTAATGCTTCTAGATATGTTACTGCTGGTGATGGTTCTCTAATTGATTTAGGATTTACATCAGTTGATGATTCAGGTGTTACTGTATTAACAACAATAGGAGATGGTATACATTCTGATTCTAATAACTATTGGTATAATAACAACTTCTTTAAGGTAGGTAGTAATAGTAAATATGTTCAATATGATCCGGGATTAAATACTTTAAAGGCTAGGGGTGAATTAGAAGCTACGACAGGTTCATACTTTGGAGAAATGCATATAAATAATCAACAAGGTAGTATGTTTGTTGGTAAAAATAGTAAAGGAATACCTGTAAGCGGTTCAGCTAATATGTCTAGATTTGTAACAGGTTCTGATGGTTCGGTAGTAGATATAGGATTTATAACTGTCGATGAAGATGGAAATGAAAACTTTCTAACCACAGGTGATGGTTTAGTAAGAGATGCAAATAACTATTGGTATAACACAGGACATTTTAAGCTAGGAGATGCAAATCAATACATACAATGGGACAACACAAACTTAACAATATCAGGTTCATCAAGCTCAACCGCTTCATTCGGATTCTATGCTAACATATCAGCATCGGTTGCAGCTGCTGGTTTTGGAAGCGGTGGCGGTGGTGGTAGTTCATTTACCGCTGCAGGAATAAGCGGTTCATTTACGTCTGTTAGTGCTAGCTTATCTGCTAGATTAACCTCAGAAGAGGGAGAAGCAGAGGGTTCTGTAGTTAGTTCATCTGCTCAATTAGCAACTGACATAAGCGGTTCATTCACTTCCGTATCATCCTCATTAGCGGCTAGGATAACCGTTGAAGAGGCTGAAGGTGGTGGCGGTGGTTCATTTACTGCGGCTGGTATTAGTGGTTCTTTTCAAGGTGGTGGTTCAAATCTAATAAGTGGTTCATCAACCTCAACAGGTTCGTTTGGTAGAGTACAAGTGTCAAGTGGTAAAGTTTTTGGTGTATCAACAAGTGGAGTATCAACACCATTTAATATTGTAGGTGGAACGAGTACATCAGCAGGTGGACTTAAAATTGGAGCATATAATGCTTCATTCGGTGGACTATGGAGTGGTGCTGTTACTCCCGCAACTAGTAATTATGCTTTAGTTGCTAATGCTACAAGGACAGTATTAAACGCTACTTCGGATATTGCATTTTTTATTGGTGATTCTACTAATAATTTTTATATGAATAGTACTGGTGTTGGCATCGGAAATACAAGTCCAGCACGTAAATTAGATGTAAGTGGAACTGGTAGATTTACTGATACATTAACAACTGCCGCAATTACAACAACAGGAATTACTTCAACTGGTAACATAAGTGGTTCATCAACCTCAACCGGCTCATTCGGCAAGTTAGAGGTATCGGATACCGCAACGATAGGTGGTAAGCTTTCATTACCTAATATATCGAATGTATCAGCCTCATTAGCTGCCGCAGTAGCTGGTGGTGATAACTTAGGAAACCATACAGCAACGCAAGATATAAATTTAGATAGTAATTCTATAAAAAATATACTGCATGTAACCGCTAGTGGAAACATAAGCGGTTCAGCAACCTCAACCGGTTCGTTTGGTAGAGTTGAGGTTAATGGAACGGAATTAACTTCATCACCAATAACTGCTTTAAATAATGCAACTGAGAATGAACTTGTAACAGTAGGTGCAACCACGACAGAATTAGATGCGGAAGCTAATTTAACATTTGCTAGTGGTAAATTAGAATT
>Ga0206125_10001698_pt1 | contig 25019 bp, 21 predicted proteins | sample Helgoland_Spring_4_FD_148598 | JGI IMG/M metagenome (GOLD analysis project Ga0206125, IMG submission 148598) | Pelagic subsurface seawater microbial communities from Kabeltonne, Helgoland, North Sea - Helgoland_Spring_Bloom_20160331_1 | ecosystem: Environmental > Aquatic > Marine > Epipelagic ... | reverse complement strand
GAAGAGTAGGCATAAGCCTATGGAAGCGATGTAGACGCGCATCGGTACAGAATTTGGCACTTGCAAACTACTCCGAAGTCTGTATAACCACGCATCTTTAGTCGACCACAGGCTGCTGTTTATCTATTTATACTCTCCGCTGACAAATTTCTTTGGGCCAAAATGAAAAGCCCCGCTCGAGGCGGGGCTTTTCGTGACCGTGTCAAATCGCTAAATATTCAGGCCTTATCGCGGCTCAAATCCACTACTGTGGGGGTGGCGATGAAGATGGAACTGTATGTTCCAACCACGACTCCGATCATCAGAGCAAAAACGAAACCCTTGATGTTGTCTCCTCCAAAAAGGAAGATGGTGAGCAACACCACAAAGGTTGAAAGCGAAGTGTTGATTGTGCGGCTCAATGTGCTGTTCAAAGCGAGATTGAATATCTCTTTGCGGTCCTTTTTGGAGCCGTACAAGGTGAAGTATTCGCGAATCCGGTCAAACACGACCACGGTGTCGTTGATGGAGTAACCAATGACCGTCAGGATTGCAGCAATAAAGGCCTGGTCAATTTCCATCGTAAAGGGCAGAATCCCCCAGAAGATGCTGAAGAGAGAAAGCACAATCAGAACGTCGTGGATCATCGCAACCAAGGCGCCCAATCCGTATTGCCATTTGCGGAAACGGATGAAGATGTATAGGAAGATGACGATCAGTGAGAACACCGTCGCATTGGTAGCTCCTCGGCGGAAATCATCACTGATGGTGCCATCGACCTTGTTGTATCGGTCTACGGTGTAGTCAATTCCGAGAGTTCCAAGGCCATCGGCCAATGCCTGCTGTATGCGCTCGTCTTGATCTTCAGCCTCGCTTTCAATCAGGAAGTTGGACATGATGCGCACCTGGCGGTCATTCTCCTTGGTCTGCACCAAAGGATTGCCGGGAGTGCCATCTTCTGTGAATGCTACGCTTAGGGCATCTCTGACCTGCTGGACATCCACAGTTTCAACAAACGAAACATCAAACGTGGTACCACCCGAGAATTCAACACCATAGTTGAGGCCCTTTGTGGAAAGGCTGGCCAATCCACCTGCGATGACCAAGGCACTGACGATATAAGCCGTCCGGCGACGTGCGATGAAAGGCACGGCTGTATTGGTGAACCAATTTTCGGTCAGTTTGGAAGAGAAGGAAATTCCCTTCTTGCGTTCCATGCGGCTGTAGATCACCAAGCGTGTCAATACGATGGCACTGAAGAGCGAGGTGAAAATACCTACCATCAGGGTCGTTGCGAATCCGCGAATCGCACCGCTACCGAAGCTGTACAAGATGATGGCGGTCAACAGCGTAGTGATGTTGGCGTCGATGATGGCGCTGTATGCTTTGCTGTAGCCCTCTTTGACGGCGCCGGCCAAGCCTTTGCCTGCGCGCAGCTCTTCTCGAACGCGCTCATAAATAAGCACGTTGGCATCAACGGCCATTCCAATGGTCAAAACGATACCTGCAATTCCTGGCAGGGTTAAAGCCGCTCCGAGCGATGCGAGTGCACCGATCAAGAAGAAGAGGTTGGCGATCAAAGCAATGTTGCTGACGACACCAGCTCCGCGGTAATAGAAGATCATGTAGACCAACACTACGAGCAGAGCGAACACAAATGAACTGAGGCCAGCACGGATGTTTTCCTCACCGAGCTGTGGTCCAACTGAAACTTCGTCTACAATTCTGGCAGGGGCGGGGAGTGAGCCTGCTTTCAAGAGGCTGGACAAGTCTTCGGCCTCTACAAGCTTTTGCTCTGCAGTTTGACCGGTTCCAAAGCTGATTTGTGATCGGCCATTCAAAATGGCGCTGTTGACGTTGGGTGCGGAGAAGACAAGGTTGTCGAGGACCACAGCCACAGCACGGTTGTTGTCTGCTGAGGCCGCTTTGGTCATCTGGCCCCAAATGGAAGCCCCTTCGCCGTTCATGGTCATGTTACAGACGATGTCGCCGATTTCGTCATATCCGACCCGGGCGTCGACAATGCTCTTTCCGTCCAATTTGGCTTTTCCGCGGCCGCTTTGGTCTTGGATGGCGTGCAATGTTGCCACGCCGCCATCGGTCTTCGCGCTCCACAACAAGCGGAGGTCGGTGCCCAGTGCTGCGCGCACTTCGGCCATTCTCAAAACGTCGTTCACCTTGCCGGTGTCCGCTTCTACTGCAAAACCGACAATGCTCGTCTTGGCCTGCTGGTTGGGCTGCATCACAGCAAACAAGGGATTCTTGGCCCTCAGTGTTTCTGTGTCGAGCGTGCTGTCAGCAGGAGCATTTTCTCCAAAGAGCTCTGGTCGCAAAGCAAGTCCTGCGGCGGCATTCGCATCGGCGATGCGTTGCACAATCTCGTCATTGAACCAGGTTTCCCAGAATTCGAGGTTGGCAGTAGACTTCAACTGCTTCCGTGCACGTGCTGGATCGTCGATGCCAGGGAGCTCCACCAAAATGCGGCCGCTGAAGGACAGCTTCTGCACATTGGGTTGGGCGACACCAAGTTGGTCAATCCTTTTGCGGATGATGTTCTCGGTGTTGTTGATCGCGGTTTCCGCTTCGGTCCTCAGGATCGCCAGAATTTCTTCGTCTGAACTCTTTTGTGGAAAAAGGTCGCGGCTCTCCATGTTGTAGAAGATGCGCCAGAGTTCGTCGGTGGTGCCGTTGGCTGCCCAAGCTTGGCCAAACAACGTCACGAAGTCGTCGTTTGAATTTTTGCGCTCGGCCTTTGCCTGAGAAATGGATTGACGGAACGATTCGTTGGTGCTGTAGTCTGCCAGTGCGATGATGAGGTCCGGGATGGACACCTCAAGGGTCACACTCATGCCACCTCGGAGGTCAAGGCCAAGGTTGAGCTCGCGCTCTTTGGCATCCTTATATGACTTCCCGAAAATGGGAACAATGGCGGAATCGCCCTTGACGCGGAGATACGACTTTGCTTCTTCTGCCGCGGTGGCGTCGAAAGCATCCTCGGAGATCGTTCCCGCGGCGAGCATTTGTTCTGCTTCGTAGACGCCCTGCTGCTGTGCTTCTTTCTCAAACTGACTTGAGAAGTAGTTGAAGCTCAAAGTGTACAGGGTAGCCAATGCGAGCAGCACCGTAAAGATCAAGACGGCACTCTTATTCTGCATGGTTCAGGTGTTTTTGAAGGTGCGCAAAGATAGATAAAACCGGTCGGCCTGAACGGCGGGTTCTACCAATGGGCAGGGGGTTTGGATTAACTTCGCCAACATGGGGCAAGCACTCGGTTTTCGAGGACGGACAATACGCTGCGCAAGCGCAAAGGGTTACAGGGGTTTCCGAGTTTTTTCTTGGGTGGTCCTTTGGTGTGCAGTTTTTGCATCCGAACCAATGCTGTCGCAGTCTGTCCAAGTGGCTGTGATGCAATACAAAGGAGGTGGGGATTGGTATTCTAACCCCACCAGTGTTCCAAACCTGGTGACCTTTTGTAACGATGAGCTGGGAACGCGCATAGACGCAGAAGTGCCCTATGTAGAGGTAGGATCTCCGGCGCTGTTCAATTATCCCTTCATTCACATGACGGGCCACGGAAACGTGGTGTTCAGCCCTTCGGAAGCCCGAAACCTTAGAACGTGGCTGGAAGCGGGGGGCTTCTTGCACATCAGCGACAACTATGGAATGGATGCCTTTGTGCGCAAGGAGATGCGCAAGGTGTTCCCCGACCTCGACTGGGTCGAGTTGCCCTTTGAGCACCCCGTGTACCATGTGGCTTTTGACTTTGAAGACGGACCGCCAAAGATCCACGAACACGACGGCGATGCAGCCCAAGGTTTTGGTCTATTGCTGGATGGCCGTTTGGTCTGTTACTATGACGTCGAGTGTGACCTCGGCGACGGTTGGGAAGATTACGCGGTCCACCGCGATCCCGAAATGGTCCGGCGCAGGGCCCTTGAAATGGGGGCGAACCTTCTCACCTTCGCTATGAAAGGCGGAAGGGACGATTGAATCAATGCATGATTTGGACCTCCTTTCCTGTAAACGGGGGGTAGTCTGGGGTCATAAAGTAGATGTACGCATTGATGCGCATGCCCCAGCGCATCTGTTCCACGAACCAATCGAACCAACTCTTGGGATAGCGCTTGGTGAAGAGGATGGACCAGAAAGCCAGCAGATTCAAGAAGAGTACCAAGAGGTTTCGCACGCTCAAGATGAACAAATGCGGGATGAGTAGAATCGGCCCAAAAAGGCCAACAATAAAAGTGTGGCTCCGCGAAACGGCTTCTGGATATGGGATGTCGAGGTGAACGCAAGGGTGCCCAGCTGACAATCCAAAGGCCGGATAGCCATCTATGCAGTTAAAGATGGATGCCGTGAACCGAGCATTCCAATTCAAGAGTCCCAATTGTGTGTCAAACCATGCCCGAGGGTAACGCCCCGTGAACAGGATGGTCCAGAAAGTCAGAAACAGCAATATGCTGCTCAGGATGCTCACAAAGAAGAGGGCAATGCTGTGGGGAATCAACAAATAGAACACACCGAAAAAGGTGCGCAGCAGCAATTCCTTGCGAGAAAATTCTTCTTGGTGGTCAATGTGAAAAGAGAGGGCCATGAGGGATGGTGAGGTTTGAACGCCCCTCAATATGGGTCAACCGGGGAAGCTTGCCAAGCTCGGCCGTGCAAAATACCCCGAGCCAAGCGGGATGGCAATGGTGTTCTCATGCTCATGCACGGAGTCTCTGAGCCACGAAACCACAAGCTCACTCCCTTCTTCTTGGCTGGTTTTGATGACGTCTCCATGACGCAATCCCGCCTGCCATGCCGGGCTTTCTGGCCAGCTAATCTTGACCTCGTTGCGGCCTTCTCTGCCCTTGCCGCATAGGGCGCCACAGCGGGCCAGGCCGTCTTTGTGGGGCTCCAATGTGGCTTGCATGCCTTGGTGCATCAGGGCATCGACCAGCGCAGGCCAAGTGTCTTCTGTTCCATCGCAATGTGCAGCTCTGAGCTCTGAGATTTCCTGAGCGCCTTCGGGTCCGCGCACGCTCGCTCGGCGCTCAAGGGTGGCCCACCAGGTTGCTTCATCCAAGCTGCGGTTGCCATCGGGGCCGGTCAGTTCAGCCAATGCGTCGACCAGCCATCCGGCGCCAGCCCTGTTCAAGGTCACGTCACAGAGGAACGCCAGGACTGCCCCTTCAACGTAGATGTTGCTCCGACGGTGGGGAACCCCCATGGCGTAACCATCGAGCCAAGTATCGTAACTGCTGTCCGCCACGGAAGTCTGCAGGCGGCCCGGGTTCCACAGATGTCGTGTAAGGAGCTTTTCGAACCGCCGCATCCATCCCTGCATGTCGATCACGCCGGACTCTAGCAAGAAGAGATCGCCTAGGTAGGTGGTGACCCCTTCCGCGATGTAGCCCATGCGGCTGGGTGATGCTTGCGAGAAATCATAGGGCATCCATTCGGCAGGCCTCAGTCGCTTGACGTTCCATGTGTGGACCAATTCGTGGCTCGCGATGTCGATGACCTCCTCCAAACCCGAAGAAGGTCCCTCGGCGCCGTGGGTCAATTCACGGGCAGGCCCCCAAGCAATGACGGTCGAGGCCTCGTGTTCCACTCCGTGGCGTGCTTGGAATTCAGGAAAGAGGTACAGAAAGTGGTATTCTGGAACGGGCAGCCAGCCAAAAGCAGCCATCTGCGCTTCGGTAAACTTTTTATGGGCCTCCATAAAGGCGGTCTCGTTGAAGTGCCGCTGGCCCCAAACATGGACATAAAAAGGAACGCCGTCGACGGTGTATTCTTCTCGCCAAAGGTCCTCTGCTGGGGCAGCAATCCAGGGGTTGTCCATGAGGTGTTGCATGTCTTCGGCATGCAACTGTCTGCCATCTGGAGCGCGGCTCGAGAGCAGGGCCGTGGCGACCTTCCAATCCGCTGGAATGTCAGGCAAACTCACGGTAATGGGATGTGCTGCAAGATCGGGGTGAAAGACCAGGCAATTGACAGGATTCACATACAGCAGTTGGGCATCGCACCAAGTACTCCCGGCGTCGAGACGCGCTGCGGTGAACCGGTACCTCACGGTCACCGGTTTTGGCTCTGCTGCTTGGGCATGACATTGCCACACATGGAGCTCTGTTTTTTGTAACGGTTGCCACGAACCTTCGGTCCATTGTTCCATGCCACGGACGAGTCGTCCAAAGTCGCCCCGTTCGTAGCGTCCCGGGCGCCACATGGGCAGATGAACCCGGTCTGTGCCAGCAGGGAATTGCGCTTGAATCAGAAGTTCGTGCCGGCTTTGGCGCGCCACACTGTAATGGATGCCGTCCATGGAATCAGTCAAAAAGGGCAGGTATGGGATGCCCTGTGCATCCGGAAGGACGAGGGAAGCCCAGCAATGCAGAGAGGGTAGGAGCAATGTCCCGAATTTCTGTTCGGCGATATGTTCTGCCCTGAGGAACACCGGGACCCATCATTAAAAAAGGGACATGGGTGTCATAAGCGTATGGACTTCCATGGCTCGTTCCAGTGCGGCTGTATTCGAGGTAACCTGGCTTGAGCATCACCACGACATCCCCTGACACTGTAGCATGCCAACCGCGTTGAATGTTGGCTTCGGCTCCTTCGGTGTAAGTGCTTCCCCTGAGGTCGGCTGCGGTCATGGTTTTCTGGACTTCTGGAAACGTAGATGCTGTGGATGCGGCGAAGCGGGCGACGGCATCAGCATCGATGCCCTTCTCACGCAGGATCGGGCGGTTCAAAAAGAACTGGTCATTGTCGTACTCGAGGATGAGATCACTGTGTCCAAACTTCTCGTTCACAGCAGCATATACAGTGGCCTTCATGGGCTCTGGATTCCAGTAGTCCACAGGAAGGCCTCTTTTTTTCTCGAGTCCAGGCACAGTGACTGCGCCGTGATCTGCTGTCAAGAACGCGGTCCATTGGCCGGTGCCGATGAGGCTGTCCAATGCAGTGAAAAGCCGGCCCAATTCATCGTCCAACCTTCGGTAGGTGTCTTCTGTTTCCATGGCGTGGGCGCCAAACTTGTGCCCTACGTAATCGGTGCTGCTGAACGAGATCGCCAAGACGTCAGGAACGCGGTCGGCGCCGAGTGCCTCGGCCTCTATGGCGGCGAGGGCGAAGTCTACGAGGAGGGTGTTGCCATGCGGGGTTCCCTTGACGATGTCTTGTCCGCCATTGTCTTCTTCAAAGGCCTCTAGGTCATAAGGAAACGTGGGCCGTTCACCGCCGCGCCAGGTGCCTTCGTAAGGGGTGTTATCGGCCATGCTCCCCGCATAGGATTCGGGGGCGTCCCGGAGCGACCAGCCCTGAGAAATCAGGTCTTCCACTGCGTCAGACTTGTTGAATTGACGGACCCATTTTGGCAGTGCTTCCATGTAGTGCGAGCTGCTGATGAATTGACCACTTGATAGCCAATACGCTGCATCGGCCGAGTGGCCAGCAGGAAGTATGGCTCCGCGGTCCTTCATGCTGGCTCCAATGACCTTGGGTTCGCCTCCTTCTCGCTGGGTAAAGTGGAGTTTGAATTCGTCCGCCCAGGTGCTCGCGTTGAGGCGTGCAGGAGACATTTGGCCTGCTGTTCCGGGGTCGATGCCGGACATGCCAACCCCTTGGACTTCTTTGTCTTCGACGCAATACACTTTGGTGCTGTCTGCCCTTGAAAACCAGTTGTTTCCTATGATGCCATGCACCGCAGGGGTGGTGCCGGTTGCAATGCTGGCGTGGCCGGGGCCGGTGTAAGTCGGTGCATAGCTAAAGTGGTGATCCATGCCGATGAACCCCTCTCTAAAGAAGCGCTTGAACCCTTTTTCCCCGAAGCCATTGGAATAGCGTGTGAGATAATCGGCACGCATCTGGTCTACGGTAATCGCGACGACCAATTTGGGTGGTTTGTTTTCGACCGTTACTCCCTGTGGCGTTTGGGCTAAAACAGCATTTGTAGGGGTGCAATTCCAGAGGCTGGCCAACAGCAAGGGGAGGATGGAAAGGGCAAATTTGGTCGACATAAACAAAGGAGTTCGGTGCTGAATTTAACGCCGGAAGAAGCCGCTGACGAGGGCAAATACAAGGACACACCCCAAAACGCTGACCAAAACATTGGCCAGAGCCCATGTCCATTGTCCATCGGCGAGCAGTTTTTGGGTGTCTGCACTGAACGTGCTAAATGTGCTGAACCCTCCACAAAAACCGATGGCCACGGCGGCGTGAAGGGTGTGTTGATCGGGCCATTTGGAAGCGAGTCGGGTTGTGGCCCAGGCCAAGATGGCAGTCGCGGCCAAGTTCGCGGCCAATGTGCCAAGGGGAAGGGCTGCTTTACCATTGAGCCAAACACCAAATGCATGGCGCATGACAGAGCCAAATCCGCCACCAAAAAAGACGGCCAAAAGAAGGGCGGGAGCCAGGGGGTTCATGCGGTTATTTTTTCCTTAAAAACTCTGGAAAACAGCTGATGTGTTGCTGCTGCAAATCCTGTGCCGAAAAGCGCTCCAAATACGATGTCACCCGGATAATGAACGCCTAAATATATTCTTGTCCAACTCACAATTGCGGCCCAGAGCCACAGCCAACGGGTGGCTGTTGAACCCAATAAAAGAAAGGCCATTGCAGCCAATCCAAAGGTGTTTGAAGCGTGGGATGAGACAAAGCCAAAACGGCCTCCTCGGTAGACACTGCCGTCCTCGTGTTGGTGCAATATCAGAGCCTCAGAAAGGTCGGGGTTGTGGCTGGGCCTGAGCCGCTCGAATCCCGGTTTCAGAACGCGGCTGCTGATGGCATCTGTTCCCGCAAACGTGACCAATACCATGGCCAGTCTGAGCGCTCCCCGTTGCCAGGGCACCCCTTTAAAAAGGCGCCAAATCACAAACAAATAGACCGGAGTAGACGACCACGGCTGACTCAGCCACCAGCCGACCGCCGAAAGCGACTCAGGTGCACCATTGAGCAGCAGCAACACGGCTTCATCCCATGCCTGCAGGGTGTCCTTCACGTTCAGGTATAGATGGACTCGATCACGTCACCATAGCGCGCCAGGATGGGCTTGCGCTTGAGTTTGAGGGTCGGTGTCAATTCTCCCCCGTCAATGGTGAAGGGCTCTGGTAAAACGCGGATCTTTTTAACCCGCTCCCAAGTGGCAAAGGGCTGCATAAGTCCATCGAGGTCTTGCTGTATGCGTGCCAAGATTTCTTCGTCCGCGGGCACCTCAGATGCACTGGGGCAGGGCCTGTCGTGTCGTTTGCACCATTCTGCGAGGAAGACCATGTCTGGTACTACCAATGCAGCAGGGTGTTTGCGGCTTTCACCGATGACCATAACCTGTTCCACAAATCGGGAAGCCTTGATGGCATTCTCGAGCAGTTGAGGCGCAACATATTTACCGCCTGATGTCTTGAACATCTCTTTCTTGCGGTCGGTGATGCGCAGGAAACCATCCTCGATGACACCGATGTCACCAGTGTGGAACCAGTTGTTCTTCAGTACTTCTGCAGTCTTCTCCTCGTCCTTGTAGTACCCCATCATCACCTGTGGGCCTTTGACCAGGATTTCACCGTCTTCTGCAATGTTGATTTCGGTATCGGCAATCAGTTTTCCTACCGTTCCAATGCGCAACATGTCGGTGGCATTGAGGGAGTTTACGGATACCACTGGCGATGTTTCGGTCAGGCCATAGCCCTCATAAACTGGAATGCCAGCTCCGTTGAAAAAGCGTGCCAGGCGGGGCGCCAAAGCCGCAGATCCGCAGGCCACTGCCATGATTTCGGTGAGGCCAAGTGCTGCTTTGACTTTGTCGAATACCAGCTTGCGGGCGATGCCCAATTTCCATTCGTAGAATCCGCCATTGCCACCATCGGGCTCCCATTCCAAAGCCAGGCCAACGGCCCAGTTAAAGATGGCCGATTTGACGCCGCCTGCTTCGCGGCCTTTGGCGACGATGGCGTCATGGAACTTTTCGAGCAGCCGTGGCACTGCGGTAAACATGTGCGGCTGTGCAGCTCCCAGATCGTCCTTGACTGTTTCAAGGCTTTCACCGAAGTGGATTTTGGCGCCTTCGTGCATGTACAGGTAATGCAGCATCCGCTCAAAAATGTGGCAGACCGGCAAAAAGCTCAATACGCGGTATTCTGTTCCCGGAACCCGTTCGGGCAGCCTTGGAATGCTGTGGAGCGCGTTTTGCGCAATGTTCATGTGGCTCAACATGACACCTTTGGGGCGACCTGTGGTGCCCGAAGTGTAGATGATGGTGGCCATGTCCTCTTGAACGACTTGATTGCGCCGCTTTTCCAACTCTGCCTTGGTTTCGGCTTCGGCAGCTGCTCCCAATCCTGTGACTTCCCGCCAGGAACGCGCACCAGGAACGTCTTCAAAAGTGAAAACCGCTTCCAAAGAAGGGACTTGGTCTTGGATGGAGCTGACCTTTTGGAACAAATCTGCATTGCTCACAAAACAGAAGCGCGTTTCACTGTGGTTTAGGATGTACACATAATCATCCGGTGTCATGGTCGGATAGATGGGGACATCAATGCCGCCGGCCTGCAAAGTGCCGTGGTCCATCAGGTTCCATTCGCACCTGTTGTTGTGCGAAATGAGTGCCACCCGTTCGCCGGGTTGGAGCCCCATGGCAATGAGCCCGAGGCTCACTTGGTCCATTTCGTCCACAAATTGGGACGTAGAGTAGGAGATGGGAGCGCCGCCATTGGGCATCGTCATCATGACGTCCAAAGGACCGTTGGCGAGTTGGTAACGGGGAAAATCGAATAACCGTGTGGGTCGGTTCATGGTGAAAGGTGTTCAGCGGTCACAATGTAGTGGAAGGAATTTGCACTTTCGCAGCGTGACGGATTCACAATTCAAAGACGACCCGAGGCTTCATTGGCCAGAATTGGCTTTTGACGCTCCTCTGATGAAGGTGCAGCGCTCAGCTGGTAAGTGGCAGCTGCGTTGCATGGTGCGCCGCAAATGGGTGGCTTTGGAACCCGAAGAATGGGTGCGCCAGCACATTGTAGCGGCGTTGGTTCAATCGGGCTGGCCTTTGGGACGCATGGTGCTGGAACACCCTGTCCGGTTTGGGCAGGTCTCTGGACGCGTGGACATCGCGTGTTTTGACCGCTCAGGAGAGGTGTGCTTGGCCGTAGAGGTCAAAGCACCACATGTTCCGTTGGACGAGAAAGTGGCTGAACAGGTTGCGCGGTATGACCTGGCGCTTATGTCTTCTAAGCTAATGATAACCAATGGTTTGAAGACGGCTGTTTGGGGTCGAGGAGCAGATGGAGTTTTGGTTCAATCCAAGACTTGGCCGGTTGCCCAAGCAGATTGACGGCGGGGATTGTGGATTACAAGGGGCTTTCTGTTGGAAAGCCAAAGTGACTCATGGCCACGAAAAGAACCGTGCAATGGGCGAACAGCGGTATTTTGCACCATGCAACCGAAGGACATATTGGCCATTTCCGGAAAACCGGGGCTCTACAAAGTGTTGAATACTACCCAGCGTGCCATTGTGGTGGAGAGCATGAGAGAGGGCAAGCGCAGCGCGGTGCCTTCCTCTGCGAGGGTGTCTAGTTTTGAAGACATCAGCATCTTCACGTACGATGAAGACCTTCCGTTGTCGGAGGTGCTCAATACCCTTCACGGCCACCTGAAAGGAGGCGAAGCTCCAAACTCCAAGGAATCCCACGATACGCTGCGCGCTTTCGTGACCGAGGTGGTGACCGACCTGGACCAAGAGCGGGTGTACCACAGCGACTTGAAAAAACTGTGCACGTGGTACAATGAGTTGAACAGCTTGGGTGTTTTGCCCTTTGCAGCAGCAGAAGACGAAGAACAATCCACTGAAGCTAAAGAGGCGCCGGTAGAGGAAGAGGAGGCCGCTGCGGAAGGTTCTGTCGAAGAAGTGTCAGAGGACGAAGCTGCGGCAGAAGAATGAGTGTTTCCACCCTTAAAGTGGCCGTCATTGGGGCGGGTACCATGGGCAACGGCATTGCCCACGTTTTTGCCCAGTCGGGTCACCATGTGTCTTTGATTGATGTCAACGCCGCCGCTTTGGAGCGCGCCCAGGCGACCATTGAGCGAAATTTGGACCGGTTGGTGGCCAAGGAGCGCATCTCTGCCGATGACAAAACTGCGACGCTTGCCCGGCTCAAAACCTCCACGGAAATGCACGGTGCAGTTTCCGATGCAGACTTGGTGGTAGAGGCGGCGACAGAACGCCTTGATTTGAAGCTGAAGATCTTTGAGCAGATTGACGCTTCGGCGCCTGCTGCTGCGATTCTAGCGACCAATACATCTAGCATTTCCATCACGCGCATTGCGGCAGCCACCGGACGCCCGGACAAGGTCATCGGGATGCATTTTATGAATCCTGTGCCCATCATGAAATTGGTGGAAGTCATCCGTGGCTATGACACGAGTGACGAGACTACAGCCACCGTCGTTGCGTTGTCCCAACAACTCGGTAAGGTTCCGGTCGAAGTCAACGATTACCCGGGCTTTGTGGCCAACCGGATTTTGATGCCCATGATCAACGAAGCCATCTGCAGCCTGCATGAAGGCGTTGCAGGTGTTGCGGAAATCGATCAAGTCATGAAGTTGGGCATGGCGCACCCCATGGGGCCGCTGCAGCTTGCAGATTTCATCGGTTTGGATGTCTGCTTGAGCATTCTACGGGTGTTGCAAGACGGATTTGGTCAGCCGAAATACGCGCCGAACCCACTGTTGGTCAACATGGTCATGGCAGGCAAACTCGGCGTCAAGTCAGGAGAAGGTTTTTACACCTACACCAAAGGGAGCAAGGAAATTGTGGTTGCTCCCACATTCAGCTGATCAGACGTGAAGGGGTTCCAGCCTTTACTCGATGACATTCGGGAGCGCAAATTTGCTCCGCTTTACCTCTTGGGTGGGGAAGAGGCTTTTTATTTGGATGCCCTGTCGGATGCGGTCGAAGCACATGCGCTGGAAGAGCACGAGCGGGATTTCAATCAAACCATTCTGTACGGAAGAGACAGTGACCTGGACCAAGTGCTGGCCGCAGCCCGTCAGTTTCCCATGATGGCAGAGCGCCGATTGGTGCTGGTCAAAGAGGCCCAAGAGCTCAGAGAATGGAAGTCAAAAGACAAGCTCGAAAAGCTTGCGGCATATGCGGATAACCCTGTGGCATCGACGGTGTTGGTGTTGGTGCACCGCAATAAAATGCCCGACAAACGTTTGGGTGCGGTAAAGCGCATTCAACAGGCAGGGGTGGTGTTTCAATCCACGAAAATCCGAGACTACAAGTTGCCAGAGTGGATCGAGGGCTTTGTCCAGTCCAAAGGGCGCCGCATCAGTCCGCGCACGGCTCAAGTGATGGCCGAATACCTCGGCAATGATCTCAAAAAAGTGGCAGGCGAGTTGGAAAAATTGTTCATCGCGTTGCCAGAAGGGGGCGAGGTCAGCGATACCCTGATTGAGCAGCACATCGGCATTTCCAAGGAGTACAACATTTTTGAGTTGACCGGAGCCCTCGCCGAAAAAGACGTTGGGCGTGTCACCCGGATTGTCCAGTACATGCGCGCCAACGAGAAGTCCAACCCCGTGCCACGCATTCTGCCTGTTTTGACCAACTATTTCAGCAGGGTATTGACTTTTCACCACCTTCCCAGCCACGATCCATCTGCGGTAGCGAGTGCGCTGAGGGTACACCCCTTTGCAGCCAAAGAATACGCCAGGGCAGCGCGCAACTATCCCGCCCGCAAAGTGGCGCGGATTTTTGGCTACCTGAGGGAATGTGACGCTAAATCAAAGGGGGTGGGCAATGTGACTGTGCATCCATTCGATTTACTGGAAGAGGCTTTGTTTAAGACCTTGCATTGAGCCTTTGAAGGGCCGATCGCGAACCGAACTCTCCCCTTGTTGTTGCCTTGATTATGACCGCAAAAAACGACTTGCTTCTAAGGGTTCTCGCTGGAGAGGACACGCCGCGTCCTCCGGTTTGGCTGATGCGCCAAGCAGGACGAATCCTGCCTGAATACCGCGCTGTAAGAAGCCGCTTGTCGGGATTCAAGGAGCTGGTAGAGACCCCGGAATTGGCCTGTGAAGTGACCCTTCAGCCGGTTGATTTGCTCGGTGTGGACGCCGCGATCCTGTTTAGTGACATTTTGGTCGTTCCAGAAGCGATGGGTCTTCCGTATCAATTGATTGAGAAGGTTGGGCCTCGATTTGCCGAAACCATTGGTTCACGCGCTGACCTTGATCGGTTGCATGCTGTTGAGCCAGAGGAACATTTGCGTTATGTCATGGATGCCATGCGCATGACGCGTCAGGCTTTGGACGGGCGGGTGCCGTTGATCGGGTTTGCAGGTGCTCCTTGGACGATTTTTTGCTACATGGTAGAGGGCGGAGGAAGCAAGGAATGGAGCAAGGCGCGGCGGATGCTGCGTTCTGAGCCGGCCCTGGCCGAGGATTTGCTCGACAGAATTACCGATGCGACCATTGTGTACCTCAATGCACAAGTGGCTGCGGGTGCGCAAGTGTTGCAGGTGTTTGACAGCTGGGCGGGCGCATTGGATGGTGCGCTTTTCGAACGTTACAGCATGCCCCGGCTTCGCCGCATTTGTGAGGAGGTACATGGGGCGCCGATGATTGTCTTTGCGAAAGGCGCAGGCTGGCAACTTGATCGGTTGGCCACTTTGCCTTGTGCTGCGCTCGGAGTAGACTGGCACACGCCCATTTCAGAGGCCCGTCACAGGGCGCCCCAGCACGTGCTTCAGGGCAACATGGACCCCTCTGTTTTGTACGGCACTGAGGCCGAGGTGAGGAAGGCTACCCAACGAATGTTGTCTGATTTTGGGCGCGGTGGCCATGTGGCTAACTTGGGCCACGGTGTTTATCCCGACATCAACCCGGATCGCGTCAGGGCCTTCATCGACGAAGTCAAACGCAGCGAGACTTGATAGGGAACCATCAGAACAGGAAAACCATGCGGAAATTGATGATGATTGGCGCTTGCATTGCGCTGTTGAATCCGGCCTTTGACGCCGACTTGAAGGCACAGGACGAGAACCTCGTTCCCAACGGCAGCTTCGAAAACGGAGATGTCAAGCGCCTCAAGGCTTACGGCCAACTCGAGGAGACCACGACCGATTGGTTTCCGTATACCGACGCGCCACTTGACCTGTATTCTACGGATGTCAAAGGCGAGAAAGTGGCGGTTCCAGCCAACAGCTATGGTTACGAAGATCCATCTGACGGCTACCGTTATGGTGGGTTCCGCGCCTACACAAAGTCGCCAAAGGTTGCGCGGACTTACTTCCAGGTGCGCTTATCTGAAAACCTCCAGGCCAATCAGATGTACTGTGTGAGTTTCGATATTTCACTGAGTGACCTTTCGAAGTACGCAGTCAATGGCATCGGAGCTTATTTCTCGGACCGGAAAGAAATGCAGCCCAATCTCGGTATTGTAGACCGCGACCCTCAAGTCATGCATCGGACGGACAAGGTGATGCAGTTGATGGAGGGATGGGAGACCGTTTGTGGCACTGTTTTGGGCACAGGTCAAGAAGAGTACATGACCATCGGTGGGTTCAATGGCTCTCGCGACATTGAAGAAGTAAAGGTCAGGAAACCGAGCTCAATTTCGGGTGTGCAGACCATGCACGCATACTATTACATTGACAACGTGAAGGTTGTCCCTGTAGATGCCAAGAGCCAGTGCAACTGCTCACGCTCTTCAAATACAGCGCCTGATTTGGTGTATGGCGGTGCGAAGTTGCCCAATGAGCTGACTGGAAGGGATTTGGTTAGCCGTACAGCGGTTTACTACGCCTTTGTAAAGCGGTCCTTCACAGAAGACGGCAAGTCCTCTTTGGACCGTTTGGCAGGTGTGCTGAAATCAAACCCGTCGTGGACTTTGGAAGTCATGGGGCATTGTGATGACGACGAAGTGTCTGAAGGCAAGATCAACCCGCGTTTTTCTGAAATGGGCCGCAAAAGGGCGGAGCAGGTCAAGCGCTACTTGACGTCTCAAGGTGTTTCTGAAGGAAGTGTAGTGGTGAGGGGGTTGGAAAACTCAGACCCCGCCAGCACCAAGGATTCTGACCTTGCCCGGGCGAAGAACCGCAGGGTGACTTTCCGGATCAAATAACCCCATGTGGAAACTGCCGGCCGTTTGGTTGGTCATGGTAGGGTTGGGGTTTGAGGCGTTGTCTCAAACGCCACTGCCCGTGCTTGATGCGGCCAGTTTGGTGCGTGACGGAGGGTTTGAATCCAAGAAATTCTGTCCATCCGATTACAACCAACAACGCCTGAGAACCCTTTCGAGTTGGGAGCAGCCCACAGAGGGCACTCCGGATCATTTTGCTGCCTGCAGTGGATCTGCAGGCGTGCCTGTAAATCGGTTTGGGAAGGAACTCGGATTGGATGGTGAAGCATACGGTGGCTTGGTGGTCTTCAGCCGGGCTAAATGGCGCTACAGAGAGTACCTGACTACAGAGTTGACGCGGTCTTTGGCACCCAACGAATGGGTTTGTGTGTCTTTTTGGTATTCGGCAGCGGAGAAGGCCGGTGTGGTGGCCGATGGGATCGGGGCGCTGTTGAGCGCCGAAAAGCCCCGTGGAGAGCGCGATTACATCTTGGAGCAAACCCCACAGATGGTCAACCCAGAAGGGCACTATCTCGAAGTGTCCGATGGGTGGGTCAAGCTTTCCGATGCGGTACAAGCCGAGGGAGGCGAACGCTGGCTCACCCTGGGCAACTTTGATGCAAAGGGAGAGACGCGGTTGGCATTGTCAGCGGATGCCCCTAAAGACGCTTCGGATTGGGCCTATGTATACCTTGACGGTGTGGCTGTTGTACCTGTGGATCGGCCTGAGGATTGCGCCTGCCTTGTGCGCAAAATCGCATCTGAAATTTCGGATCCTCCAGAGCCCTTAACCCGGGTAGAAGAATTGGAGAGGGACACCTTGCATTTTGACTTTGACGATGCTTCGCTGCAGGAGGAAGACTTGGTCAAGCTGGACCGCTGGGGCAACATGTTGCGCCGCAACCGCTTTCTCCGATTGGAAGTGCATGGGCACACCGATGCCATGGGCCCGGAGGGATACAATGCGGAGTTGTCGGATCAGAGGGCCCGTGCGGCCTTTGCCTACCTGATGGACCAAGGAGTGGCCCCAGACCGGATGCGGACCAATGGACACGGAAGCGCCAATCCCGCAGCGTCTAACCGCGATGCGCAGGGCAGGGCGCGCAACAGGCGGGTCGAATTCCGCCTGGTGGAGCAGGCGTTCATCGAGGTGGATTGAAGTCCGTTATAGCGCCGCAACGCGGGACTGTCGGGGAATGGAGGCGAGGAGAATCATCGCCACGGCAAAGAATCCGATGAGGGCGAGGATGGAGGAGCGCATGCTTCCCGTGAGGCCTTCGATGTAGCCCCAGCTGAACATGCCAATGACAACCCCGAGCTTTTCCAAGACTTCGTAGAAGCTGAAATACGACGCCGTGTCTTCGGTGTCGGGGAGCATTTTGGTGTAAGTGGAGCGGTTGAGGCTCTGTGTGCCACCCATCATGAAGCCGACGATGCCGGCAGCGACGAAAAACATGGAGGAGCCATTGACCAAGAAGTACGCGAAGAGGCAGACGCCTGCCCAAAGTGTCGTGGCGATCAGAAGGACGGTGACATTGCCCCATTTCTTGCTTAACCAACTGAAAAGGAAGGCCCCGGGAATGGCAATGAGCTGAATCAACAGGATGGCTAAGATGAGCTCATCTGAGGCGAGTTTGACCTCTTTGATGCCAAAGGAGCTGGCCATGAGCATGATGGTTTGGATCGCCATGCTCATGACGAAAAAGCTCAGGAGGTAACGGATGATGCGGGTTTTGCCTTTGAGGTCCCGTGCCACACCGCGCAGCTCCTGAAAACCTTTGAAAAGGATGTTGCCTGTGGGCTTTTTTTTGGCTTTGACGGGCATGCGGCGGAAGGTGACTTGGGCCCATCCTGCCCACCAAATTCCTACGCCTACGAAGGCCCAACGTGTGAGGTGGTCGCCCACGCCCATGATAAGTCCAAGGCACATGAGCAGCAGTATGACGGCACCCGCGAAGCCCCAAGAGTAGCCTTTGGCCGAAAGCAGGTCTTGCTCTTCACGCTCAGCGATTTCAGGAAGAAAGGCGTTGTAAAAACCGAGGCTCCCCCAAGCGCCGATGTTGGCCATAAACAGTGCCGACATGCTCCACTCCAAGTGCTGGGGGTCAAACCAGAACAGCCCGATGCACCCTGTGGCCCCGATGTAGCAGAAGCATTTGAGAAAGAACAGTTTGCGGCCCAGATAATCGGCCATGCCGCTCAAAAGAGGGGAGGCCACAATGACGATGAGAAAAGAGGCGGCGATGATGTAGCTGTACAGCTGGGTGTTGATGAAGGTCTTGCCCAGAAAATCAACCACATCGGATTCAATGCCATTGCGCTCGGTAGTCGTAATGGCGGTGTAGAAAAGGGGGAAAATGGCCGTTGTGATGACGAGGAAGTAGGCGGAGTTTGCCCAGTCATACATGAGCCAACCTTTTTGAACCGCCTTTTTGGAATAGGCTTTGCGCAGGCTCTGAGGATTTCCCATATGGGCAATATAGGGCCAAGGGCAGTGGAGCCCTCGAGGGCGTTAGCCAAGCAGTCCTTGACGGTCTACTTCGTCTGCAATGTGGTCGCCAATGGCCAGTGAGGCGGTGGCTGCTGGGGAAGGGGCGTTCAAAACGTGGACACTGCGGCCTTGGGAGATGATGCGGAAATCATCCTTGGTGTCGCCATCGGGGCGCAAGAGCAGGGCGCGCACCCCGCTGCGTCCTGGGCGCAGGTCGTCCATTTCGAGCGAAGGCACCAGCCTTTGAAGGGTTTTGAGAAACAGCCGCTTTGAAAATGCCCGGCGGTATTCGTTGATTCCAAACGACATGTTTTTGAAGAAGAGCCGCCAGGTCCCTCCATAACCAAGGGCGTCAGCGGTGTCGCGCAGGTTAAAGTCGGTTTTGCCGTAGCCTTCGCGTTTGAAGGTGAAGACGGCATTTGGACCACATTCGATGTCGCCGTTGGTCATCCGTGTGAAATGAACCCCGAGGAACGGGAACTGCGGATCCGGGACAGGGTAAATGAGGTTGCGCACCTTGAACTTGGCGTGGTCTTCGAGCTCATAGTAATCGCCGCGGAATCCGACCACCCGTTCGGGCAGCTTGACGCCGTCTTTTCGCGCAAGACGATCGGCCTGAAGGCCTGCACAAACGACGAGGCCATTGCCGGTAAAGTCACCTTTGGAAGTGTGCACGCTGACGCTGTTGGCGTCTTGCGTGAAGTTGCGGGCTTCAACACCGGTGAACACGGCGCTCTCGGGCTGTATGCCGCGCGCTACGTCCACCATTTTGGCAGTGGCACCCCGGAAGTCAATGATGCCTGTGCAAGGCACCCAGAGGCCTTCTACGGCGCGCACATGGGGTTCGATTTCGCGCACGGCGTCGCCTGATATGCGCTCGAGGCCTTCGATTTCATTTTGGAGTCCCAGACCGAAGACCTTCTCCAGCATGGGCACCTCGTCGGCTGTGGCAGCGGCAACGACCTTACCGCAGATGTCGTGTTCTACTCCGTATTCTTTGGCAAAAGCCACCAATTCATGGCGGCCTTTCACACAATTGATCGCCTTGAGGCTGCCTGGTGGGTAATACAGTCCGCTGTGGATGACACCGCTGTTGTGTCCGGTTTGGTGGTCGCTGAGGATGTCCTCCTTTTCAAGCAACGCAATGCGGGCCTCAGGGTGGCGGCGCTGGAGCTTTAGAAACGCGGCAGCGCCGACGATTCCTCCGCCCACAATGATGAGGTCAAATGGTTTGGCTGTTGTCATGCCGGGAGATGGGGGGCGAAGATAACTTGTGGTCCATCTGTGGGTTTACCCAAGGGTACCGATGGTCATCGCAGCAGGTGCAGGTGCCCGCGGCGTTCCTGAATGTTGGGAATGCCCGTTTCGCTGTACTTCCAGTAGAGTCGGTAGCTGTATATGCCGTCTTGCACAAAGTGAAGACGCTCGCTGTTGAGTGTTTCAGCCTGGCCCATCCAGACTTGATCAGGGTCGTCAGTGCGCCACACCAATTGTCCCCAACGGTCATACAGTTCAAGGCTGAATTCATCCAATTCTGGACAGTTTGTCTCCACTTTCAACCCGTCATTGATTCCGTCATTGTCCGGAGTGAACGCCGTGGGCATCCACATGTCACATCCGCAGTACTCCTGGGTCACTTCAACGAAAGCGATGTCCTTGCCACAGGCATTCTCTGCCTCGAGCAGATATGTCCCCGCGCCGACCGTGGGGTTTAGACCTTCTACCTCGGGGTCATTCCATACTAGGGTATAGGGCAATTCATCGATGTCCGTGCCTTCGATTGCGCGCAGCTCGGTGAGAATTTCGGTGGTTTCACCCCAACAAACGATGCCGGCATAGGGGGCGGCGTCGACGTCGAGGTTGGGCCAGACGTCGACCGTCACGTTGGCAGAGTCGGCGCATCCTGTCATGCTGTCCAGAACGCGGACCGTGTAGGTGCCTTCTTGTTCCCACGCATGCTGGTTGGTGGTCACACTGCCATTGACACTCCACACCCAATATCCCACGGCCGGTGAGGCTTGCTCCGTCCAGGTCCATTCGACCGCAGGATCGAGCACGCAGCGGATGACAGTATCTGCCAGTTGTCCTACCGAGGGGACGGGCCACCACTCGACGGTGGCAGATGTCGAAGCTTCACAAGCACCCAAGGCCACCGTGACTTCGAATGGGCCTTCACCGTCTGCGGCCGAGAGACTCAAGCTGTTGCCAGAGCTTCCGGTGGACCATGAAGCGGTCTGGAAGTTGCCAACGACGCTGAGGATGACGGATTCGCCATTGCATGCGCCGCTGGGGCCTTGGAGGTCATAAGCGATGGGGGGAAGTTCCTCGAGCACCAGGAAGGCGGTGTTTTGGCAGCCGTTGTCTGAGATAAGGTTGGCCGTATAGGCGCCCGGCCCGGCTTGGTTCAAGTTGGCCGTGCCCGATGGCAGGATCCAACTGTCAACAGTGCTGCCGCTGCTGGGAACAGCGGAGACCCACCCTGTTTCTCCGAAACAGAGTTCAGCAGGAAAAGATTGGATGCTGGCTTCGGGAAGTGGCCATACTTCGACCATGACCCACTCTGGGGTTCCGGCGCATCCGCCAGCTTCGGCTTCTACCAAGTGGCTGCTGGTTGTTTCCACGGTAATGCTTGGCCCTGCAGTAACAGCGCCGTTGCTCGTCCATTGAATGCTGGCAGGAATGTCCGTGTTTGCGGTGAGGGTGAGTGTTGTGCCATCACACAATGCCACGTCGTTGGGTTGGTCCAGAACAAGGGTAGGAGAGGCCTGATCGATGACCGTTACAACTTGAACTTCTGTGCAGGTCGCGAGCACCGCTGAGACCGTGTAGGTCCCGCCACTGTTGACCTCAAGCGTTGCTCCGCCGGTGCCGTCCCAGTCCAGTATACTGCCGGTGTCGGCACTGGCACTGAGGGTAGCGGCGGCGCCGTCACAAATGGTGATTTCTGGTGTGGTGTTGAGGTTCGGCGCAGGAAGGCCTTCAACAGCAATGGTCTCGGTCAATGGGCATCCGCCGTCTTCGGCTTCGATGATGTGGTCTCCCGGCAATGCCATGAGGACGGCACTGTTTAAGCCTGCCCAACTCACGTTCAGTCCGGGCGCCGTTCCAGTGATTTCCAAAGGCGCATTGGGGCAAGTGGAATAAGGAGAAGGTGGGTCGAGGACCAGGCCCGGAATCCCTGAACTGTTGGATACATCGAGGACGCAGAAGGATTGGTTGTTGCTCGCTCCTCCGGTGCTTCCTGTGAATCCCCACCACACCATGTTGTCTCCGGCAAAGACATCGTTTTCCAGATCGACGGTAGCATTGAAGCGTTCGACATCATCAAACTCCATGCGCAGCGATTGGGTGCTGGGGTTCCATTCGATGTGGACGACGTGGTCTTGGCCGTCTTCTATGTTCAGGCTGGTAGCACTGGCTTCCAGAGGTCCTGCGAGGCAATCTGGGCTGGTGTGGTTGTTGGTTCCATCGCGTTGGAGGGCAACGTGGTCATAAATGGGGTCACCGAAGATAATGGGGGCACCGGGGTTGTCGTTGTCCCAAGTGTCGAACTCAATGACGATGCTGGGGTCGAATGTGGGGTCGGTAAAGGTGCCTGAAGGCGCATTGAAATTGCCATACCCCATGTTGCCTCCCGTGCTGGTGGTCGGCTGGTTCGTTCCCAATTGATGGAGCACGAAAGCGATGCCATCGGCTCCACCATCGTTGGTTCCGAGGTTGACTGTGAGGTGGATGCAGAAGGGTTGGCTAACGTCGAGCTGGACGTTGTTCCATGCCGCCCCTTGCTGCGCATTGAGGCTGGGGGTGATTTGGATGCAGTCGCCACCGAGTTGCTCTGCACTGCCGATAAGCGTGAATTGTCCAGCTCCCGCAAGGGGAAGAGAGATCAATGCCAACAGGTAGACGAGGCTTCGCATGGGTGCAAAATAGAAAAGCCCGCATTGCGGACTTTTCTCAAGTTTTTCGAAACTGAAGCTCAGAGGGTCCCTTTCGCTGGGCTCACCTTGGCGTTCTTGTCTGTAGCCTCGCTCTTCTCCTCGGTGCGAACCATGGACAAGTTCTGCTTGCCTTGCTCCTTACCAGACTTGGCCTTCTTCCTCTTCTTGCCTTTGGTGTCGCTTGACTTGGCAGAGCAGCAGCTCTTGGCGTCAGCCTTCCCTTGGCAGCAAGACGACTTGCTAGAGGAACACTCTGTTTTTGCTTTCTTGTCTGTGCATGAGCTGCTCTGGGCAGATGCTGTGGCGCCGAACAGGAACAGAGCGCCGAGGAGGAGGATTTGCTTCATCTTAATCAATTTCTAAGCAATAAAGATATGGAATACGACTTTAACGAAGGTCGGCTCCTGTTATTTTGTCGTCGAATATGAAAGTACCTCCTCCAATTGAATCCCGGCCGACCTCCTCAATGGGAGGACGCGAAAGGTTCGTTTGGCAAGCCGTGGTGGCGGCCTTGTTGGTGCATGTAATCACCTTGGGGGCGTTGGCTGAATGGGGAGGGGTGCCAGGTCAGAAAGGCACCGCCTATGCAGAAGTGGACTTTGCAGATTTTGCTTTGCCCGAGCAAACCCAAACCATGGAGGAGGCCGTTCGGGAAAGAATGGAGGCCAAGATGAATGCCGCTGTGCGCAATGTTGCCGCCGATGCCAGTGCGGCTCGGAGCGCAGAGTTGAGAAGCACAGCTGCGCAGTCAGATCAAATGGCCCGTGATGTAGAAGCGGAATTGCGCGCCTTTGAGCAATCGGCTTTCGATGCTTTGGCCGAAGGGCGCGGCGAAGCTCAGACAGAGACTGGGAAGCCAGATCCGTCAGGTGCGGTCGACAACCGCTACGAAAATTGGGATGCCAGGTACGATGGCCAGGTGACCGCCGAATTCAACCTTGCTGGGCGAAAGGCATTGGGCATTGATGTGCCGGGATACCGTTGTCGCGGTGGTGGCGTTGTGGTGGTGAGCATTGAAGTGGCGCCCGGAGGAGAGGTGCTCGAAGCCGCCATCTTGTCCGCTGCAGGTTCTGGATCAGACGCCATGGCCGAATGCCTGTCTCAAGAGTCTTTGCGCAGCGCGCGGCGGTGCCGGTTTCAATCTCAGGCCGATGCCCCCAAAAGGCAAAAAGGAACCCTCACCTACAGGTTTATCGCCCAGTAAGTCCAGCGTATTCTGACAGGTACGCAAACGGGGCATTCAGCTCTCCTTTGAGGTTTGTTTCTGATGCCCGTTCTAAGATGCCTTGGGCGTCTCCTTCTGCGACAAGCGGGATGACCTGCTCGAGCAAAGTCGCGCCAAAGTCCGCGCTGGCATCGCGGGGCAGTTCGCACGGCAGGTTGTCCACGGCCATGACGCCCACGCTTCCAGGAGTGCCAAACGCAACCCTGCTTTCACTGGTGGGGTCGTATCCGTACATGGGATCGGCAATCGTACTGGGCTCCACAGTAGAAGCAACAGGTCCATCGATGTCGCAGCTGATGTCTGCCACCACAGAGATGCGCCAGTCCTCGTCCCTCAGGTCTTCCCGGGTGAAGAGAAAGGGAGATCCCTCAGCCCAAAAATGTCCGGCGATAAAGAGATCGGTAGACCTGGCAAAGGCCATAAAAGTGCTCTCGTAATCGAGGGGGTCGTCGCAAAACTCTTTGAAGTCGAACCCGCTGTCAGATTTACGCCGGTTATAATCTTGGAGGTCGAGGTGGGTAAATACGGGCTCTCCAAAATCTTCGCGGAGGTAATCGACCGGATGGACCTCCCGAATGCGCAAGGTTTCGAGGATTTCACGGGCTCCATTGCCTACGCGCCCCCGCCCTGTGAGTGCAATCTTGGTGTTCGGTGCCAACTTTACTTTGGACAGGTGCGACTCCATTTCCGCGCGGTCTTCGCAGTCGATGGCACGCGGAAGTGTGTATTTCCCGTGTTGTCCACCAAAAGTTCGGAAGGCATTGTAGGTGCCCACCACACCTGCGTAGCGGCCAAACCCAATGATGCGCTGTCCATTCGGCCGCTTGAGCAATTCGTAGTCGATGAGCCGGATGCGTTTGTCCAAACAAGCGCGCAGCAACTTGGCGTTGTAGGGCTGAAGCTTGTAGGTGTGCGAGAAGAAGAAGTAGGTCTTGTCCTCGATGAGCTGGTCAATGGGAACTTCCTTGACGCCAAAGAGCACGTCGCAATCGCTGAGGTCTTCGTTTACCTCGATCCCCGCGGCTGTGTACTCCTCGTCTGTAATCCGGCGAACGGGACTGGGTTGAACCACCAATTCTACATAGGGAAACCGCTCTAGCACTTCAGCGCAATGTTGCGGTGTCAGCGGCACGCGCTGATCGGGGGGCACCTTTCCCTCTCTGATGATTCCTATTCTCATGTCCGTTCTCTCAACGCTGAACAAATTAGAGTGGTTGCAAGCTTGGACCACAAGAAAAATCAGCGGTTTTTGTGGTTGTCAAGAATCGCGCTTGGGGAAAACTG
>Ga0206125_10001696_pt1 | contig 25037 bp, 28 predicted proteins | sample Helgoland_Spring_4_FD_148598 | JGI IMG/M metagenome (GOLD analysis project Ga0206125, IMG submission 148598) | Pelagic subsurface seawater microbial communities from Kabeltonne, Helgoland, North Sea - Helgoland_Spring_Bloom_20160331_1 | ecosystem: Environmental > Aquatic > Marine > Epipelagic ... | reverse complement strand
AGAAGGGGGTAAGGTTGCCGGTATATTGCTGGAGTCAGTTAAAACTGGGCCTAAGGCACTATCCTTAGCTATTGGAATAGGTGTTAATCTTGTTAAAGCACCCAGCCTAGAAGCCGTCGAGGCAGGGGCAGTCCGGCCCATCTCTTTAAAGGGTAGACTAGGAATAGAGGTAAAGGCGAAAGCTTTCCTGAATGTATTGGCGCAGGCGTATGCTCACCGTGAAACACAATTTGTCACCTATGGTTTTCCGCCTATTCGTGTCGCTTGGCTCGCTCATGCAGCACGCTTGGGTCAACATATTAAAGCTCGCACTGCAAAAGAGACCTATTACGGAACTTTCGCGGATATGGACGTCGATGGCCAACTTGTTCTAGAGACATCGAAGGGACGCGTGACCATTCCGGCTGGCGATGTTTACTTCTGATGAGGAAATCTTATGCTTTTAGCAATTGATTGCGGTAACACTAATACAGTCTTTTCTATTTGGGATGAAGACGCAGTGATAGGAACATGGCGCACTTCCACAGAATGGCAGCGGACTGCTGACCAGTATTATGTCTGGCTGTCCACGTTAATGAAGCTTCAAAATGTGAATGTTGAAATCACAAATATGATAATCTCGTCAACAGTGCCTCGAGTTGTATTTAATTTGCGTGTCTTGGCAGATCGGTATTTTGGAACACGGCCTGTTGTTGTGGGTAAATCTGATTGCTTGCTGCCTGTTGGCGTTCGGGTGGACGAGGGCACTCATGTCGGGCCCGATCGATTGGTAAACACGGTTGCGGGCCATGATTTGTTTGGTGGCAACCTAATTATTGTAGATTTTGGCACAGCTACTACATTTGATGTGGTGGACAAAGACGGCAGTTACATAGGTGGTGTAATTGCACCTGGGGTAAACTTAAGCCTTGAGGCATTGCACAATGTGGCCGCGGCTCTGCCCCACGTAGACATCTCCAAGCCACAGACTGTAATTGGCACTAACACAGTTGCGTGCATGCAATCAGGTGTCTTTTGGGGTTACGTAGGCCTTGTCCGTGAGATATGTGAGCGTATTAAAGCAGAACGCAATCGAGATATGCGCGTTATTTCCACGGGTGGGTTGGCACCGTTATTTCAACAGTCCGAAACACTTTTTGACGATTACATAGATGATTTAACGATGCATGGCCTGAAAGTCATCCATCGATATAATAAGGAAAATAACTAATCTCATGAGTAGTGAACGATTGATCTACCTGCCCCTTGGGGGGGCTGGTGAAATTGGTATGAATGCCTACGTTTATGGTTACGGTGAGCCGGAACAAGAACGTTTAATCGTGGTCGACCTTGGTGTGACCTTCCCTGATATGGATAGCAGTCCAGGCGTTGATTTGATTTTACCAGACATTACTTGGCTGGTAGAGCGCAAAGAACGCATTGATGGTATTTTCATTACTCATGCACATGAAGATCATGTTGGAGCTATTTCCCATACTTATGATGAGCTCGGCGCTCCGATTTTTGCGCGGCCTTTTACAGCCAACATTGCGCGGCGCAAATTGGAAGAACGAGGGTACCCAGAAGATGCCGTCACCATTTCGGATGCATGGCCTGAAATTGTAACTGTTGGACCTTTCAATGTAGGCTTTCTGCCTATATCACACTCAATTCCGGAAAGTGCGGCTTTGGTGATTGACAGTCCTCAAGGTAGGGTTATCCACTCAGGAGATTTCAAACTTGATGAGACACCACTTGTTGGCGAACCTTTTGATCCTAATCTCTGGGTAGAAGTTTGCAAAAATGGTGTTAAAGCGTTGGTTTGTGACAGTACAAATATATTTGCTTTAAGTCCTGGGCGCTCTGAGGCGACTGTTGGACCAGAGATTGAAAAACTTGTTCGCTCTCACTCTGATGGTATAGTTGTAGCTACAACATTTGCTTCGAACGTTGCACGAGTGAAAACGTTGGCTGAGGCTGGCGTCCGGGCAGGGCGATCAATAGTTTTGCTGGGACGTGCGATGCGTCGTATGATTGAAGCCTCAATAGAAACTGGCGTTTTAAAGGACTTTCCTAGTGTTATAAGTCCGGAGGATGCGCGCCAAGTGCCGCGTGAAAATCTTATGTTGCTGGTGACAGGATCGCAGGGGGAGCGTCGTGCCGCCTCTGCTCAATTGGCAAATGGTAAGTACATGGGAATGGAATTGAAGGAAGGAGACCTATTTCTGTTTTCTTCTAAGACTATTCCAGGTAATGAACGTGGTGTAATCCGCATCATGAACCAGCTGTCAGAAAAGGGCGTAGATGTAGTTGACGATTCATCAGGCCATTACCACGTATCAGGGCATGCTAACCGCCCAGATATAGAACTGTTGCAAGACATTGTTAATCCGCAGATCGTTGTGCCGATGCACGGAGAGCATCGACATTTGCGTGAGCATGTTAAACTGTCCAAAAAGAAAGGCCGTTCGGCAGTTTTGGCAATTAATGGAATGATGATTGATTTATCTGGTAATGCGCCCAAAGTAGCCGAGTATATCGAGACCGGGCGAACATATCTCGATGGGTCAGTACAAGTTGGTGCGCTGGACGGTGTTGTACGAGACCGGATTCGGATGTCTCTAAACGGTCATGTTCTCGTTACATTAATTTTAGATGAACAGGATGAGCCTCTTGGAGAACCTTGGTGTGAAACTAAGGGATTGGCGGAAAGAGGTAATTCAAATGCAGTTCTGGTTGAAGTATTTGAAGAGGATCTTAGCCAGTTTCTTGGTCGGGCAGATGCCAAAACTTTACAAGATGATGACGTTTTAGAGGAAGCATTAAGACGTATTGTACGAAAAGCTGGAAAAGACGAGATTGGAAAAAAACCCGAAGTTACTGTCGTCATTAGTCGTATGCATTAACAAAAAAATGAGGTGACATTCTCTTTTTATTTGTATGCGGTGCGAAAAAAGTATTTTAACTAACGCGCCGCTCTTCAAAGCTTAAACCAATAAAGTTTGGAGTATGATCGCCAAGACCCACAATATTATTGTTCCTATGTTCACCTCGATTAGACGACGCTTTGTTTTCGTTAGATGAAGAACGAGTTTGATTTTTCGTTTTTTCTACGGAAATGCTTGTATCTTTTTCGGACACTGTTCCTACATTTTTCAATGTTTCTTTATCAGTCTGGACGTCGCCTGTACCCTCATTTTTTTGAATTTTAGGCTTAAGAGGTGTACGAGTTGTTTTTTTCTCAGGTGTAACCTGAACTTCGTCAGCTGACGAAGTTGAGGCCTTTGATGGAAGAGGGTTTACAATTTGAGGAATATTTTTTTGGATCAAAGCTTCAATGTTACTGAAGTTTCGTTCATCTCGAGGTGTGCAGATCATTATTGCTTTGCCGTCCCGCCCGGCCCGACCTGTACGACCAATACGGTGCACATAGTCTTCTGCATGGCTTGGCACGTCAAAGTTGAAAACATGGCTAACTGAAGGAACGTCTAGGCCACGTGCTGCAACGTCAGAGGCTACGAGAAAACGTAGCTTTCCGTTTCGGAATCCTTCAAGAGTGCGTGTCCTTTGACTTTGATCTAAATCACCATGAATAGCAGAGGCATCATATTTATATTTTTTTAAGGACTTGGCTACCACATCTACGTCCATTTTGCGGTTGCAAAAAATAATTGCATTGCTGCATTTATCGCCTTCAGCATCAATAAGCATGCGCAGCACTTTACGTTTTTCCGATGCCTCTCGATCCTTGCGAGACCCTTTAAACATCACAACGCCTTGTTCGATAGTTTCTGATGCTGTTGCTTGGCGAGCAACTTCTATTCGTTCGGGGTTCGAAAGAAAAGTATTGGTTATCCTTTCAATCTCTGATGCCATCGTTGCTGAGAAAAATAGAGTTTGACGGGTAAAAGGTGTTAATCCAAAGATGCGTTCAATATCGGGGATAAAACCCATGTCCAGCATTCGATCTGCTTCGTCGACAACCATTACTTTAACGTCATTAAGAATTAGTTTGCCCCGCTCGAAATGGTCAAGCAGGCGTCCCGGTGTTGCGATGAGTACGTCCACACCTTTATCTATAAGAACATCTTGTTCTTTAAATGATACGCCACCAATTAGAAGAGCCTTACTGAGTTTTACATATTTTGAATAAGTATCAAAATTCTCTGCAACTTGGGCTGCAAGCTCACGAGTTGGGCACAGGACAAGACTACGGGGCATCCTGGCTCGGGCGCGACCGCGAGCGAGCATTGTGATGAGTGGGAGTGTAAAGCTAGCTGTCTTGCCGGTGCCGGTTTGTGCTATGCCTAATACGTCACGCCCTTCAAGGGCGGGAGGTATTGCTCCTGCCTGTATCGGAGTGGGGGTTTCATACCCCGCTTCATCGATTGCTTTAAGGACTTTAGGATTTAAAATAAGATCAGAGAATTTTGTCATGTATATCCGTGTTGTGCAAACATTTACTGGCCCGCTACGTCTATTAACATTGGCTTTTGACGCCAAGAAAGAGCGCTGACGCTCCGCATCGATTTGTTTGTCTAGCAAAGATGCTGCGTCGCGTCAAACTCATGGGGGAAAGTTGTAATACTGTGGTCTGTAACTCATTTCCGTGTAAGTTTTCATTGAATTTATTGGATAAGAAGCAAAAATATAGAGATCGCCAGCTTGTCAATATAAAGTGATTAGGCAAATTTAATGTTTTTATCTCATGCGAGATAACGGCCGCATTCTGATACAACCGCGTTGATACATTTGCAAAAATAATTAAAACCAGAGCTATTTTGATTTAGCGGAAGTCACATGTGATCAAGAATCAATACTATTGGGAGGATTTTTGTATTACGCATTTATTTTGCATATCCAAACATTTTGATACTTAACTGGAGGAGTTATTTTGAAAACGAATTGGTTGGACTTGGATGATCTATCTGAAGGTACGTATTCTGCAGTCTATTCCGATGTTTGTAATTCAGCAGGAATGCGCGAGAAAACATTGGAACCTGGTGCCAAACTATGCAGGAATGCGCGAGAAAACATTGGAACCTGGTGCCAAACTATTGGCCAGTCCGTCAGGTGTTTTAATTGGTTGGGCCAGAACTGCTGTAAGCACGCCAGTTACAGATATTCCAGAACGGCCTTATGGCGGTGAAATTGATTTTATCGACTCGCTAAATGTTGGTGATGTTGTTGTATTAGATTGTTCCCGCAAACCTGTAGCGGCACGGGGTGAATTATTTTCTACGGCATCAGTGGGTCGCGGCGCTCGTGGCGCGATCATTGATGGATTGCTTCGGGATAAAAGACTGGTAGATAAGCTTAATAAATTTCCTGTTTTTGGACGCGGTTTGCGCCCAACGGACATTCTTGGAAGAGTTGCTATTTCTTAATATGACATACCAGTCTGTATATATGGCCTTACTGTATACTCTAGTGATCTAGTCGTATGCGACGCTGGCGGTTCGATAATCATACCCGTGCACATGCATTTGAAATGATAGAGCAAGCACAGGAAAAAGCTTTGACAGAAAATAATGCACGAGAACTTCTTCTGAATAGTGGCTTTCTTCGGGATGTTTGGGAAAAATATCGTGTTCTTAAAATTAAGTTCTTCCAAATTTTTGTTGCCAGTTAAAATTTGTTTTAATCACATCCAACCTGTAGAGTTAATTGCAATTTTGTTTTTCAAGCCATCATTTCTTTAGTAGCAGTTAGTATCACGTCTGGATGATCCCGACTGACACGATCAATGTCCCACTGAAGTCGTGTTAGGTAAACAATATCACCGTCATGGTCATAGGCTATATGTTGTTTATTAGATTCACTGAACTTATCAACTGCTTGTTTTTCACCGCCTACCCAACGAGCAGAAGTGAATTGTGAAGTTTCAAAGCGTACTGGTAGGCTGTACTCCAGTTCAATACGACTCGCCAATACCTCGAATTGTAGCGCTCCAACGACACCCACTATAAAACCTGACCCAATTGACGGCTTGAAAACTTTAGCTGCGCCTTCCTCAGCAAATTGCATCAACGCTTTTTCCAAATGTTTTGCCTTTAGCGGATCACCTGCTCGGACGCCCTGAAGGAGCTCAGGTGCAAAGGATGGTATGCCAGTGACACGCAGTACTTCCCCTTCGGTTAAAGTATCGCCAATTCGCAGTTGTCCATGATTAGGTATGCCAATTATATCTCCGGCCCATGCTTCCTCAGCCAATTCACGATCAGAAGCAAGAAACATTACTGGGTTAGTTATAGCCATTGGTTTTTTTGCACGAACATGGCTTAATTTCATTCCACGCTTAAAATGACCGGCAGCCATGCGCACAAAGGCAACTCTGTCGCGGTGTTTGGGGTCCATGTTTGCTTGCACTTTGAAAACAAATCCTGAAACTTTTGTTTCTTCTGGTAGAATCGGACGCGACTGCGCCTGCTGAACTTGTGGTTCAGGGCCGTAATCAGCAATGCCATCCATTAACTCTTTTACCCCAAAAGAGTTAATAGCAGAGCCGAACCAAATAGGCGTTAATGTGCCTTCAAGCATTGCATGATGGTCCAGTGGAGGCAGTAATTCTTGTGCCATTTCGAGTTCTTCACGTAATTTTTCCAATTGAGCTCTGGGCACATATTTAGTCAGTTTTGGGTCGTTGAGCCCGTCAATTCTCAATGTTTCCGAGACCTTGTTCCGGTCAGCGCGGTCCATGAGCTCAAGCCTGTCATTAAGGATATCATAACATCCGATGAAATCACGCCCAACGCCGATCGGCCAACTGGCTGGCGTCACATCAATTGCAAGGTTTTCCTGAATTTCGTCGATAATCTCAAAAACGTCTCGGCTTTCGCGATCCATCTTGTTACAGAAGGTTAAAATTGGCAGTTCACGCATTCTACAGACTTCAAACAGTTTTTGTGTCTGGCTCTCCACACCTTTTGCTCCATCGATAACCATTACGGCAGCATCTACGGCTGTGAGGGTTCGATATGTGTCTTCCGAAAAGTCGGAATGACCGGGCGTATCGACTAAGTTGAAGCGAAATTCTTTAAAATCAAATGACATAGCAGAAGCAGAAACAGATATTCCACGATCTTTCTCCATGGCCATGAAATCGGACCGTGTTCTGCGTGCCTCTCCTTTCGCACGAACCTGGCCTGCCATTTGAATAGCACCACCAAACAACAGAAATTTTTCTGTAAGAGTTGTTTTGCCTGCGTCTGGGTGAGAGATAATTGCAAATGTACGTCGACGGGCAATTTCAGGCGGTAATTTTTTACGATTTGAGATAATATTCAGCATATTGTGCATATAGAGCGCGCCCCAGTGTGGCGCAAGACGTCGGTAAGGGGGCCGTCTTTTATAAATAATTCTTATATTATAAGCAAAGCATTTGTAAGTGACATTTTGTAAAATGGGGTGGTCCTATTTTCATAGTACGTTTTTTTTAAAATTGAACTCTGTACGCAAGAAATGTTGGGATGAGATGTCGATGTTTAGTCACTGATTGTGTTCGCTAATAAAAACTGTCAAAATTTAAGCTTGTTTCCGTAAGATTTGCAGCATTTTTCTGGTGCATTTTTTAGGGCATGGGTACGTCTAAATTTAGTAAAGCTGGGAGAGATAAAATGGATCTTGGAATTGATGGAAAACAAGCGGTGGTGTGCGCATCATCTAAGGGCTTGGGATTAGGCTGTGCCGAAGCGTTAGCTGCCGCCGGATGTAATCTGGTGATGAATGGTCGAGGATCAGAGGCTCTGGAACTTTCGGCTCAAACTATTCGCAGTGAATACGGCGTAAGTGTTGTGACTGTTGCCGCCGATGTTTCAACGATTGATGGACAAAATAAATTAATTGAAGCAGCGGGTGATATAGATATTTTGGTCAATAATGCAGGTGGACCGCCTCCTGGTATTTGGACTGATTGGGATCGTGATGATTTTATTAAGGCAATAGATGCTAATATGTTGGCTCCGATTAACTTGATGAAAGCGTTTGTGCCGGGTATGATGCAAAGAGGTTGGGGGCGCGTGGTCAATATCACTTCTCAGTCTGTAAAAGCACCAATTCCCGCTCTTGGTTTATCGAATTCGGCGCGTACTGGTTTGACAGGTTATGTTGCAGGCACTTCCAGACAGGTAGCTAGCAAAGGTGTAAACATTAACAATCTTTTGCCTGGAATTCACGCAACAGATAGAGCCAATGCTCTAGACGGTGGAGTGGTTTCATCGCAAGGTATTACACTAGATGAAGCGCGGCAACGTCGGGCTGCAACGATCCCCGCTGGACGCTATGGAACTCGAGAAGAGTTTGGTGCGGCATGCGCGTTTTTATGCTCTAAACATGCCGGTTTCATTGTTGGGCAAAACTTGTTGCTTGATGGTGGCGCGACAGTAGCCACAATTTGATGATAAAAAATTTACCAACTTTTTCTCGTAACGACCTTCTTTTTAATGCAGAAAAACTTGGTGAATTGGCTGAATAATTCACCAAGAACCTGCTCGATTTTTCTTGGGAAGGGTTCCTTAAACATGAATTACCAGAAATCCCAAAGCGATATCTACTTGGGTGCCTTGATTGGCTTGCGGAATGCCGTGAGCAATATGTGGCTGCAGAGTTCTGTGTAATGAATGACCAATTGGAGCAAGAGATGCCTACATGCCTTGATCCGAATATGCGCGATGGTGATTTTGGACGTTTTGTTAACGCAGTTTCTGGTATTTTTTCCGTGTGGCATGGAATTGAAATTCATGCTAATCGCCCATTTGATTTAGATTATGTTGCAACCTAGCAGTTTTTCACGGAGTTTTACATATGTTATTCTTAGAGCGTTGACCTGTGCTAACGCTCAGGAGGCTTGAGGAGTGGATTTGCGACAAAAACTGCTATTTTTGGTGACTGGTAAGCTAAGGAACACACCCAAATTAGCTATAGGCGTGGAAATAGACCTGACAAAAAATCAAACTTTACCACTTTTGGATAGACTTAAAGGAGACAGAACGCGATTTCTTACGCGGTCAGTTGCTAATCATCTCATCGACATTACCAAAAACAGGCACCAAGGTCTCTAACCGGTGGAGTTATTGTTATGGTCGTGTTTATGTAATTGGGGTTGCTATTCACATTGTGGGGTAACGCAACTCTATTTGATGCAGTAGCGGTAAGCGGTACGGCCTCTATGTTTCTGGATCCTATTTTAATTATCGGGTTAATAGTGGGGCGCACCATAAATATTTGGGCGTATTTGGTTGCTTTTTTTACAGCGGTTATGAGTACTTTGGCTTATTTTGATCGTGCATGGACATGGTTAGAATTTATTTTGTTAGAAGGTCATAAATATGAACAGCTTTTAATAATTTGCATTGGTGTTCTGGCCATTGGCTTTAAGGCAGTGCTTGCGGGATCGCAACGAGCCTGATACCTCCTGACTGGTTTAATCGGGAATGCGGCGTGATAGCACCGAGGCTGGAAATTAAAAATCTTAACCGCAGTTTTGGCGGGCGCATTGTTGTGGATAATGTGAGCCTGACTATTCAACCTGGCCAAGTTACATGTTTGCTAGGGCCATCGGGGTGTGGCAAATCTACTACTCTTAGAATGATTGCTGGGGTCGAAATGCAAGACTCTGGTGAAATTTTTGTGGATGGTTCGCTGATCTGTGACACTATCTTTCACATTCCTCCTGAACGGCGCGAGATCGGCTTTATGTTTCAGGATTTTGCATTGTTCCCACACCTTAGTGTTGCAGGTAATGTCGCTTATGGTCTTTCTGGCCCGAAAGATAAGCGTCGTGCACGTGTTGAGGAAATGCTCGAGCGTGTTCATATGAGACTATTCATTGATATGTTTCCCCACCAACTGTCTGGCGGTGAACAACAGCGTATAGCTCTAGCTAGAGCTCTGGCACCGCGACCGCGAATAATGTTGATGGATGAACCTTTCTCTGGTCTGGATAATCGATTGAGAGATGGTATCCGAGATGAGACGTTAGCGATTCTCAAACAAGAAGATACTGCTGTTTTGTTGGTTACACACGAACCTGATGAGGCAATGCGAATGGCAGACGAAATAGCTCTGATGAGGGATGGAAAAATTGTGCAGCGCGGCGCGCCATATAATGTCTACACCCGACCTGTTGACCGGGATTCAGTTGCATTTTTCAGCGATGCTAATCGGTTCCGAACCGAAGTTGAAGGCGCACTGGCAATGACGCCATTTGGAAGGTTCCTCGCGCCAGGACTGCCGGATGGAACTTCGGTGGACATAGTTTTCCGACCGCAGTATGTCCGCATAGATTTTGATCGTGCAGGTGTTGGTCCCAGCGCGACTGCAGCTGAAGGCACAGCGGCTAAAGCGGAAGTCATCCGAGCGCGTTTTATGGGTAATGAAAGCCTTGTTGAATTTTGTCTTTCGCATGGTGGAGCGGTAATGAAAGTTACTGTGCCAGGTGTTTTTTTACCACAGACGGGTACGATTATGTGGCTTAGAATCCGCCGTGATAAGTGTTTTGTTTTTCCAGCGGAGGTAGAGGCATGAGCGGGCCTATGATCGTAGAGTTTGGTATGGGTACATCTCTTCGACGAGGAGACTATACTGAAGCTGCATCCAGAGCGATTCGAGCAGCTTTATGGCGTAATTCAATTAATCTTGCTGAATATATGGGTGTTGGGAAAGAGGCGATGCGGATAGACGTTCGTATTGGTTGTGCCAAACCAAAAGCTGTGGATGTGACCGCTTTAGCAGACTTATTTCCTTATGGTCAAATGACTTTTACGGTTGAACATGGCGGATTAGATGTAGAACGTCCGGAGGGTTCTGGAAATTCTACCGTAATGGCGCAGGCTGCACTCATAGTTTCTTTAGAACTGTCTTCATGAGAGAGCAGCGTATCATTATCGAAATGGCCCAGGGGATAGATTTACATGGCGGTGACGATTTAAAGGCTGCTTGCCGCGCGGTTGAGCAAGCGCTTCAAGGCGCATCTTTACCAATCTTTGGAACTCTTGATATGCCTCGTGAGTTGATGCGCGTTGTCGTCCGTATAGGGGTCCCGCGTCCTGATGCTGTAGATTTAAATACGATTAGTGCTCTACTACCTTATGGAGTGGTTCAGGTTATAGTTGAATACGATTAGTGCTCTACTACCTTATGGAGTGGTTCAGGTTATAGTTGAAAAGGGTGGGCTAGACGTTCTGATTTTGGATGAAGTCGTAGTGATGGCTGCCGCTGCTTTGGAAGTTTTTTTACCACTGGACTGATAAATTATTAGTGCACCATATTTTATTTGCAGTTATGAAAACCGCTATAATAAAACTTTCTGAAAAATATAAGAATTTCATAAGTGTAAATTATAATCTTTTAGCCGTTTACCTGGTTCATCCACAAACATTTCTGGTAAAGCCTCGGCAAACTGTATCAGATCCACACGAAATATATGAAATTGCTCTCTTAGCTCACACCATGCAGTGAGCGTCCAGACTCTCCCGCAATATTCTATGTGAAGGGGTCTAATTGTTCGGCTAGTAATTCTGTTTTCCTTGGAATGATATGTAAGTTTTAATTTTTGTTTGGCGCGAATTGCAGCGCGAAGAATAGGCATATGGGAAAACCCTCTTACTGAGCTTGCAAATGGATAGATTGCAAACTGCCATTTGTTCGCCTCTTCGATTGTGCGTTCTGGTAGTAAGTTATCTATCTTGTTTGCGAGTGATGAAGCAGCTGATTTGAGTGTTTCATCAGTAGTTTCAGCTACAATGGCTATACCAAGTTGGAGTGCTTCAAGTTCGTCAACTGTTAGTATGAAAGAAGGTAAACTGATTGCTTGGGTAATTATGTATCCCACGCCGCGTTCTCCTTCTACGGGAACGCCTGATGCGGCCAGCGTGTCCATATCGCGGTAGATTGTACGAACGGATACTTGCAACTTAATAGCCATGTCCTGCGCACGATGCAATTGTCCGTCACGTAGTATCCGAATAATTTCAAAAAGGCGGTCGGTCCGTTGCATGCTACTTTCCTATTTGTAATATACACACACAACTGACATTAAACTGTCAGTTGTGTGTGTGCTAGTCAGTTTTTCTTGTCTAAAGGTAAAAACGTTGGGCCAATCTTACCCATTTGCCTTTTCGATGCGGTACCTTAAGCGTAGAAGACTGAGTGATAGGCGGACACAGTCCCGCCATTGTTGGAGATAAATTATGTTAAACAATATTGGTTTGCCTGGAATTCTACTAATCGCAGTTGTGGTGCTGGTCCTGTTTGGTCGTGGAAAAATTTCAAGCTTAATGGGGGAAGTAGGCAAAGGTATCACGAGCTTTAAAAAAGGCGTCAAAGACGGTCAGTCTGAACTTGAAGAGGCTGCTTCTGAGGAGTTGAAAGACGTGACGCCTGAGACTGAAAAAGATAAGGTTTAACTCGTGCTTGACCTTGGCTGGACGGAACTACTGGTTATTGGGGTAGTGGCTTTGATTGTCGTTGGTCCTAAAGATTTGCCACTTTTGTTCGTTGGTCCTAAAGATTTGCCACTTTTGTTCCGTAATGTTGGTAAGTTTGTAGGAAAAGCAAAAGGGATGGCGCGTGAGTTTTCATCTGCAATGAACCAAGCGGCGGATGATTCAGGCGTAAAAGAAATACAAAAAACTATCAAAGCTGCAACCAATCCCTTGGGCTCCGCCATGGAAAGTGTCAAGGATACTGCTAAAGATATAGCATCCTCAATGACTGATCTGGATCCAAGCAGTGAGACTGCAAAACTAGGAGATCAAAAAATAGAGCGCGTTGAAAATGCCAAAAAGATTCATGCAGCCACGGCGCGTGCAACTGCTGACCGTAAGGCTAGCGAGGCTGAAGAGGCTTTGAAGCGCGCAGAAAAATATGAAGCAGAATTGGCCCCCAATCCAACAAAAGAAAGCTGATATGAGTCAAACTGAAGATATGAATGATAGCACAGCCCCGCTGATAGAACATCTGGCTGAACTGCGCACTCGTTTAATCCGAGCTGTGCTGGCATTTCTTGTGGGAATTATTCTTGCCTTCATAGTAGCTGAACCGATCCTGCAATTCCTGCTTGAGCCCATTGAGGCTACATTGCGAGAATTGGGTGATCCGTCACCAACAATGCAGTATACGAGCCCACAGGAATATCTTTTCACACTGTTTCGAATCTCTATGGTATTTGGCTTTGCACTTTCTTTTCCCGTGATAGGCTTCCAATTGTGGCGGTTTGTAGCGCCCGGCCTTTACAGAAAAGAAAAGCATGCATTTTTGCCGTTTATGATCTCATCGCCAATTATGTTCATCCTAGGTGCATCTTTTGCGCATTTTATAGTAACGCCATTGGCTATGAATTTCTTCCTTGGTTTTGCTGATGTACCGTCAATAATTGCAGATATTATGAGTGATTTTGTTTCGACGGATGTTCCCGGTGTGGTTGATGTGGTTATTCCAGAGACAACAGAAGGCATTCGCATCACATTTTTTGGGAAGGTCAATGAAAGTCTTGATATTACATTAAAATTCATCATGGCCTTTGGTTTGTGCTTCCAGCTTCCTGTGCTTCTAACGTTGATGGGTAAAGCCGGACTTGTAAGTGGGCAGGGGCTGGCTAATGTGCGCAAGTATGCTGTGGTTGGTATTCTAGTTTTGGCTGCATTGGTCACCCCGCCGGATGTAATCACACAGGCAATTTTGTTCGTTGTCGTCTATGGTTTGTATGAAGTTTCCATATTTCTTGTTCGAAGGGTTGAGGCTAAGCGTGAAGCTAAGTTGCGTGCTGATGGCTATTATGATGATGATGAAGATGATGATTCATCCCAAAATAAAATGAATTGAGTATCATGATGGAGCAAGAGTCTGTGAAGGGTGACACGGTAGAACGCATTGCGGCTGCGCTTGAGCGTATGTCACCCGCACCATTGGCAACTCCTGATTTTGACCTGCCGGGTGCCTTTGTATGGCACACGGAACCTGACAGGTTAGAGGCAGTTGAAAACGTTGCTCGAATATCGCTGGAATTACTGCTCGGAATTGAGAGATCTCGGGATATTTTGTTGGCTAATACCCGACAGTTTGCACAAGGCTTAGCGGCCAATAATGCTCTGCTTTGGGGCGCGCGCGGGATGGGAAAATCTAGTTTAGTCAAAGCAATACATGGAAAAGTGCACTCAGAGTTTTCTCAACTCAAAATTGTAGAATTGCACCGAGAGGATTTACCATCTGTTAGCCGATTATTAAATATTTTGCGGCAAGCTGAAACGGCACGTTTTGTATTATATTGTGATGATCTATCTTTTAGTCATGACGATCAACACTATAAATCTCTCAAAGCTGTTCTAGATGGGGGAATCGAAGGGCGCCCAGATAACGTGATTTTGTACGCGACTTCAAACAGGAGGCATCTAATGCCTCGTGACATGATTGAGAATGAGAGAGGATCTGCTATTAACCCAAGTGAAGCCGTTGAGGAGAAGGTTTCGTTATCTGACCGGTTTGGCTTGTGGTTAGGATTTCATTCCTGTGATCAAGATCAGTATCTTGCAATGATCCGTGGATATTGTAGCGCTTACAGTGTTGAGATTGAAGACAAAACATTATGGGCAGAAGCTATTGAGTGGCAAGCAACGCGGGGATCACGATCGGGCCGAGTTGCATGGCAATACTTCTGCGATTTGGCTGGTAGGCGAGGTGTCAGTATAAATTCACGTGGAGTTGAAATTTAAAGTTATTCGTTTGTTATCGTTGAATTTACTATTTATATGAGCCTGTTTTAAGATGTTATCTTTTATAAAAATTTAATAGCAACAAATTTTAAAATGGCTCATTTGAGGTATGGGGCAGGGTCTACACTGTCAAAGCCATCACGCACTTCGAAATGTACATATGCATCGTTATCAATGCTACTAAGGCTGGCGATAGTCTGATTTCGTTGTACTTTATCCCCTTTTGTTACTTTTACATCGTCGACGTTAGCGTAGACTGTGAGAATATTATTTTCATGACGTATAACAATAATTGGCACACCTTCAGCACTTTTAGTTATTGCTGCTACGGTACCATTATTGGCTGCTTTTACTGGTGAACCTGGGGCAGCTTTGATGTCAATTCCTTCATTGCGGCCTTTGCTGTATTCGCGAATAATACTGCCTGTTACTGGTATCGCCATAGCAGTCTGTTTGATGGGTTTGGTGGTTTTGCCGACGTCGGCCGCAAGCTCATCTGCTGGTGGAATGTTTGGTGGGTTTGCTGTATCATCTGCGGGGAGTGGCTTAGTTGCACTAGGTGGTGTTGGTGTGGCTGATCCCGTTCCTGGAGCGGTTGTGATACTACTTTCTGAACGTGTTGGTGCTGGGGTACGTGCAATAGGAATTAATAAGTATTGCCCTTCGCGGACGGCATAATCGGCGCCCAAACCGTTCCACTCCGCCAATGATTTTGCTGATACTTGGTATAGCCTAGCGATGGTGTAAGCCGTCTCGCCCCGCTCAACTTTATGGCGAATTGGTTCTTTCTCAATTTTTTGCACAGGATTTTTGGTTGGAGCAGATTCTGATTTGACGATGTTCTCTACTGGGGGAGTTGGTTGTACATCATTTATCGCGTTACTTGCTAAAGAGGTAACATCTAAAAGAGACGTCTGAATGTCGCCTATATTTGCGCCAGTTTGTTCTGGTACTCTGCTTGGCAGTGCAACAATCTCACCAGTACGCAACGGTATATTTGTTTGAATACCATTATATTTAGCTACTTCGGCAGGTGGTAAGCCAATCCTGTTGGCCACATCAGTAATCGTATCACCTTGCCTGGCTACTGCCACTTGATAATTAGGATAAGAAATGACACCACGATTATCGGGATTTGGTCTATCTGCGACGGCTGTTTGCACTGCTGTAGCAGTGGTGAAACCACCACTCATGCCACGCAGGTCATAGTCTAAAGATTGGCTGCAAGCCGTTAGATTTACAGCAGCGGAGCCAGCAAAAAACAATCGTGTTATTTTTATGATGATCTTTTGGCTCATCTGCAATATCCTCTACGGGTCCCCATCATTTAATATATATTTGCAATTTCGATTGTGATTCATTTAATATATATTTGCAATTTCGATTGTGATCTACAATATTATCATTCTTTTCCTAGGCCTTCTAGCAGGGGTACGAATCGTACATCGCGCAATTCGTTGTATTCAAGTCCAGTTTCAGTTTTATGTACTTTGATTAGTCTTTGAACAGCGTCAGACTGACCTACGGGCAGGACCATGATACCACCCACCTTGAGTTGATTGAGAAGAGGCGCTGGAGGATCTTCAGCCGCGGCGGTAATGATAATTCGATCGAATGGTGCCTGATAAGGTAAACCAAATGATCCATCACCGGTAATAGCCGTAATCGTGTGAAGGCCTAATTCATCAAAAATGACGCGTGCTTCACGAACGAGGCGTCTATGTCGGTCAATAGTATATACTCTTCGCGCTAGCTTTGCCAAAATGGCGGCCTGATAGCCAGAACCTGTACCCACTTCAAGGACTTTGTCGCGCGGATTAACATCTAGTGCGTGTGTCATCATACCGACTATTGAGGGCTGGCTTATGGTTTGACCACAGGCGATGGGCAGCGGCATGTCCTCATATGCGCGTTCTGCAAAAATCCCTCTAATAAAAGGACCACGATCAATTTCTTCCATGGCCTGTAGTACACGATTATCTGTGACCCCTTTTGATCTCAAAGCATAAAGAAACTGCATTTTTATAGTTGCTAAATCGTCATTCATCATGTGCTAATGCTGCTCAGTTTTTCAATCATTTCATAGGCTGTAAAGTCAGCTCTCATAGGTGTAACTGAGATATAACCATCGAGGTTTACAGCTGCGTCAGTGCCTGGTGCCGTAGGTCTTTGCTGGTCACCGCCGCTAATCCATAAAAACTGCCGACCCGATGGTGATGTTGATGTCACAGTGTGAAAGCCAGTGCCTTTACGCAATCCTTGGGGGACTACCACTGTACCTTTTACATCAGAGGCTGCCACTGGTGGTATGTTTACGTTATAGAAAAGCTGATAGCCTGATGCTTGTGCCGGGGTAGCTGTAATAATTTTTTTTATTACAGATGCACTATGCACCGCAGATGCCTCAAATGTATCTTTAAGATCCCGATTCTTGGGGCCGAAAAATTGAGAAATTGCTATAGAGAGTACGCCTTGAAGCGCACCTTCAATAGCCGCGCCTAAAGTGCCGGAATAAAGAGCATTTTCTGCTGAATTATTGCCGCGATTCACTCCTGATAGGATTAGGTCAGGTAGTGCATCCTTCATTACATCGTGCAAACCTGCCAGGATGCAGTCTGCGGGGCTGCCTTCTACTGCAAACCGTTGGGCCCCAAGTTGTTGTATCATCATGGGGCGAGAGTAACTTATACAGTGTCCTACGCCAGATTGTTCGAAAGCTGGCGCTACTGTCCACACTTCTCCGTTTGATCCTGCAAGTTCGTTTGCTATCTGGTCGAGCACTGATAGGCCCGGCGCCGAGATGCCGTCGTCATTAGTGATAAGAATGCGCATTATCGACCTCTTCTGCTGACTTACTAGGTCAGCAGTGCGATGTTAAGCAACTAAAGGTACCGTTAATTGGTACATTTTTATAACATAAAAGAGAACCGTTGCGTTGGGGACTCAGTTTGTCAGTTAAAGATCAAACTTTTTTAGAATTTTTTTGGCTTCGATCTTTGGATCAGATAATGTGCTGCGGTCTTCACCAGGAAAAAAACGGGCACGTGTTGAAGTTGGCATAGGCGAGGGTCGCTCAATGCAAACTTTTGGGCCTGTTTTTTTACTTTCGTTTTGCCAAGACTTTACAAGAGCGATTTGGGCTGCCTTTGTAGCTCCGTAACTGCCAAAAAACGTTTGGCCTGCTCGTGGATCATCAAAAAACACGGCAGTTCCCTCATAACCCAATAGTGGGGCAAGATAGGAAATCAAAGTAGCTGTCGCAGTCACATTAGTATTGATTGATTTACTCAGGTCTTTTGGATCGATCATGTTTGCTGGTGCTAAGGGTGCGGCGTAGATTGCGGCATGTATCCAAAAATCAATTTTACCCCAACGCTCAAAAATGCCTCTGCAAAGCGTTGCCATGGCTGCGTCGGTAGTTATGTCCATTGGTGCCAAAGTGGCTGATCCATTTAATTCTTTGATTTTATCATCGAGTTCTTCGAGTGCGCCCGTTGTGGTTGCCACTGCGATAATGTGATGCGTTGTCGCCAGATGCAATGCAATAGACGCACCAAGCCCGCGAGACGCTCCAGTAATTAGTGCTAGTTTTGTCATAATAGTCTGATGCATGTGCATGAGCGTCTGGTCAAGCATTCTAATATTTTATCTGCTTATATTCGAATTGTTTAGCCCATTAGGCCCTTTTGGGAACGCTTCTTATTTTTTTCGAACAGAATTTATTCTGCGGCTTTTATCTCAAAGCCCTTTTCTATCATATCAGTCGGTTCAACTGGATATTCACCACTGAAACAGGCGTCGCAGTATTGTGGCACGTTTCTATTTCTCCCATCTTTTTCTCCAACGGCGCGGTAAAGCCCATCGAGCGAAATAAACTTTAAGCTGTCGACACCCAGATGTTTACACATTTCGTCTTCGGACATAGTTGCGGCCAAAAGTTTTTCACGCTGAGGTGTATCAACACCATAAAAACAGGGCCACGCCGTTGGGGGCGATGCAATTCGAAAGTGAACTTCTGCAGCCCCTGCATCAAGAATCATTTCTTTAATTTTTGTACTTGTGGTACCGCGCACGACACTATCGTCAACCAAGATTACACGTTTACCTTTAATGAGAGCACGGTTTACGTTTAGTTTCAGGCGCACTCCCATGTTTCGTATGCTTTCAGTAGGTTCAATAAATGTTCGTCCCACATATTGGTTGCGTATAATTCCCATAGCATATGGGATACCTGACTGTAAGGAAAAGCCAATTGCGGCGGGTGTTCCGCTGTCTGGCACAGGGCATACGAGGTCAGCCTCGATTGGTGATTCTTTTGCTAGTTCTCTCCCAATGTTTTCGCGGGTTTCATAAACAGAACGGCCGCCTAGAATGCTGTCTGGGCGACTAAAGTACACATGTTCAAATATACAAAATCGTGGCTTCTTGCTGCGAAAAGGAGAACGACTGTCAATGCCATTATCTGTAATTACAACCATCTCGCCTGGCTCTATTTCACGCACGAATTCTGCACCGATGATATCAAGTGCACATGTCTCAGAGCTTAGAACGTGGCCAGTTGGTAATTTACCAAGCATCAAAGGGCGAACGCCTAACGCATCTCTAACGCCTATTAGTTTTGTTCGGGTCATAGCAACGATCGAAAATGCCCCTTCGACCCGTCTTAGCGCGTCTTCCATCCGTTCAGGTATATTGCGTTGTAGTGAGCGTGCCATCAAGTGAATAATACACTCACTATCAGAAGAACTTTGAAAAATTGAGCCGTGCTGTATTAATTCTCGGCGTAGGGCAACGGCATTGGTTATATTGCCATTATGAGCAATAGCAGCACCCCCCATTGCGAACTCACCAAAAAAGGGTTGTACGTCCCGAATTGCAGTTTGTCCTTTGGAACCAGAAGTTGAATACCGTACATGACCGATGGCCAGTGGCCCTGGTAAAGTTTCCATAATAGATTGTGACGTAAAGTTATCACGCACATATCCAAAGCGACGGGCAGAATTAAAGCCTTGCTCCGCATCATAAGCCACAATACCTCCGGCTTCCTGACCTCTGTGTTGAAGAGCGTGCAAACCAAGCGCCACAAAATTAGCTGCGTCTGTTGTGCCGAGCACACCAAACACTCCACACTCCTCTTTCAATTTATCGCCATCACTCAATTCATGAATGGCATTTAAGTCAAAAGCGTAAGCGAGAGGCGTTTTTATATCGGAATTGTCGGACAATTGGCAGCTCCAGATAAGTTTTAGCCTATAAAAAACTGTATCAAGTCAAACCAGAACTGTCACCACATGATAATAAGCTCCAGATAAGTTTTAGCCTATAAAAAACTGTATCAAGTCAAACCAGAACTGTCACCACATGATAATACATTATGTATGCTTTATGCTGCGACATTTTATAAAGGTAAAAAGTTATTTAAAATTGAATCTGAGAATAATTTAGCTAGGATCAAGCTACCTCAAAATTTCTCTGGTAAAGAACAAGTTTCCCGCAGATTAGGTGCTGAGCGAAAATGGGCAAGAATTAGATAAATTAAAATTTTAATATTTCTCTAACAGTAAATTTTCAGCCACGGAGAGATGGCTCTTTTACAATATTATTTCCCTTGGCTTTTGAAACAAGAGGGGCCGGCATTGAGGCTTAACCAGCTTAGCCCAAAAGTACTAGTGGGTCTTTTGAAAAGCGCAGTGTTATTAGGATTTAACTATCCTCGGTCTGACTTATTTAGCGCATTTTCCAACTAAGGTCTCATATTGGCTCGTAACCCAGCTAAGTGCGTCTTCAGGGTTCTGGTCTTCTATTTGAGTTGTGAATCTTCCAAAGACGACAGCGGAACGGCTTTCATCTACAATTGTGTATTCTTGCCCTGTCATGACTGTGTCATAAACAAATAAAGCAAGGGCCACGAGCAGAATACCTCGTGCTACACCAAACAGAAACCCAAGACCCTGATCGACGCCACCGGCTGCGGAACGTTGCACTATAGATGAAAATAGAGGAGTGAAGAGTGAGACTACAATCAAAGAAATCGCAAAAACAATTGCAAAGCCTCCAATCATACTCAGCTCACAACTTTCTGCAACGAATTCTCCAACAACTGGTATTTCGCGTACCATCGGTTCGACAGTTGGGGCAAATAGGAAGGCTAAGACCGCAGCCGCCACCCAGCCTGCAATTGCCATTACTTCACGTACCAAGCCACGGCTGTAGGCTAATAAAGCTGATATTATAACGACTGCCGCAACAACGCCGTCAATAATTGTGAAGCCTTCCATAGTTTTGCCTCTTTCTTTCTTAAGTGCTCTTAACCTGCACCAAATATTTCACCAACAAACTCAATAAGGTTACTCATCTGACAGAGCTTTATTTTAGAAACTCCAAGTTCTTTGTTCCCTTTAGCAGCAATAGCTCCGGTGAAACCAAGTTTTTGCGCTTCTTTCAACCTATTTTCTGTCTGAGGAGCTGATCTAAGTGCCCCTGACAGACTTATTTCTCCAAAAACGACTGTATCTGGCGGCAAAGCGCTGTCCTCGCGTGCGCTCAAAAGCGCTGCTGCGACAGCTAGGTCAGCTGCTGGTTCTGTAATTTTCATGCCCCCCGCAACGTTTAAGTAAACGTCCAGTCCGGCAAAAGGAATTCCACAACGTGCTTCTAATACTGCAAGAATCATAGCAAGACGACCGCCGTCCCATCCAACTACTGTTCGTCTGGGTTGGGAATGTGGCGAAGGTGCAACAAGCGCTTGTAATTCACATAAAACGGGTCTTGTCCCTTCGATACCAGCAAAAACTACGGAACCAGGCGCCTTCGATACCAGCAAAAACTACGGAACCAGGCGTTGGTGTACTTCTATCACCTAGGAAAAGTGCTGACGGGTTTGCGACCTCTGCCAAGCCAGATCCAGTCATTTCAAATACGCCAATTTCATCTGCGGGCCCAAAACGATTTTTAACTGCGCGTAAAATCCTAAATTGGTGACCGCGCTCGCCTTCAAAATACAAAACGGTGTCAACCATATGTTCGACAACACGAGGCCCCGCTATCTGTCCTTCTTTGGTAACATGACCTACCAAAACAACACTGATTCCTTTACGTTTGGCAAAAGTAGTTAGTTCATGCGCGGCAGCGCGGACTTGGGATATGGAGCCAGGTGCACTATCAACAGTGTCAAGCCACATTGTTTGTATTGAATCGATAATCGCCAGCCCTGGTGCTTCGACTTCAAGCGTCGTGAGAATATCTCGCAAATTTGTTTCGGCAGTTAATTGAACTGAGGCGTCGGTCAGTTCCAAGCGTTGCGCGCGCATTCGAACTTGTGCGCTGGATTCTTCACCGCTGACGTAAATAGTCTTAAGTCCTCCACGAGCAAATTGGGCGGCTGCTTGCAGTAATAGTGTCGATTTACCAATTCCTGGGTCGCCCCCAACAAGAATGGCGGATGCTGGTACTAACCCTCCTCCAAGAACTCGATCAAATTCTGACATGTTGGACTGCGTTCGAGGTGGTGGTGTTTCTTTGGTACGTAAATCTGTAAGCGATGTCGTTGTACCACGTTTTGATCCGAGCGACTTGTTTCCCGGACCGCTCGATAACCCGACGTCCTCCGAGATGGTGTTCCATTCTCCGCATCCGTCACAACGCCCCGACCATTTGTTAAAAGATGTGCCGCACGACGAGCATGAGTAAGATCGGTTTTTTGCCATAATCTGGGTGTGCCTTAGTGGGTGTGCCTTAGTGAAGGCATGGGGTCAAAGGATTATTATGATTGCCGAACACGCGGACACTCTGTGGCTACACTGATCCAGAGAGATGCGAGTATGCAAGCTGTAAACAGGCATAAATCTCAGGCAAATTGATTCAGAACGACACCAATTCGTTTGGCAAGGGTAATATAAACTGCTAAATACATCTGCTCAGCCATTGCTGGCTTACCAAAAATTACTATTATGCGATTGTATTCCGGCTGCCAGCTGGTGTTAGTCGAATGAGACATGGCAATGATTTCTCCGTAGGGCGCAATAATTGAGAAAGCTATTGGTATCATCGAAAGAAAGAAATCTGTATTCTACAATGATTGCTGGCCACATATTATACTAATCGTTGAAAGCTTAAATAAAAGTAAAAATTAGCTTACATTAAAGGTGCAAATCATGAAATAGGATAGGCAATTTACAATATAATACTAAAATAACGATACATTTGCGCAGAAAACTAACTTCTTGGACAAAGGCTGGGGATAGGGTTTGGGATTAACTTTGATATTCCCCAAAACAATGGCCTCCAATGCATCGATTTCCCAATTATAACAATCGGAGGTTATCCACATGGTTCCCAAAGAGTATTTTAGTAGATTAATGTCTTAACCTAATCGTTCATAAATTATTAATTACGTCTATTCTAAATAAGCTAATTTATCGGTTATCTAAAGTAACGGTATCATTTTAGTAAGACGCAGGTAAATGAACTTTGCCAATATTAATTGAAATGAAATTTATTTATCACTTTATTAAAAAAACATTTAGTGACTTGAAATATAATTTCTGAGCTTCTGTAAACTGAAATATAAACGTTATGTTTGCATTCTATGATTTGGAAACCACTGGAACCTCGCCGGCATTTGACCAACCGGTACAGTTCGCAGCTATTTTGACGGATCAGTGGCTCCAGCCATTCTATGATTTGGAAACCACTGGAACCTCGCCGGCATTTTGCCAACCGGTACAGTTCGCAGCTATTTTGACGGATCAGTGGCTCCAGCCAGTTGAATCGGTAAATATTCGGTGTAGGATTTCCGTTATATTCTACCAGCACTATGGGCTCTAGCCGTTACGGGAGTAGGGCCAGCGCAACTTGAAGATCAAAGCCTTCCATCATGGTTTGAACTTTCACATCAAATCAGTAGCCTTATAAAACGATGGGCTCCAGCAACTTGGACAGGGTATAATTCGCGGGCATTTGATGAGGAGTTTCTCCGCTAATCATTTTATCAGAATGATGAGGAGTTTCTCCGCTAATCATTTTATCAGAATCTTGAGCCAAATATTTTTCAAACCCAATTTAATGATAATAATCGGCTTGATATGATGAAGATAATTTACGCAGTATGGGAACTGGCAACAAAAATTCTTGAATGGCCGCTTGGTGATAATGGCCGTACTAGTTTTAAGCTTGATCGCCTGGCATATGCGAATGGATTCGTAGCACATAAAGCGCATGATGCGCTTGGGGATTTTGAAGCAACTATTCATAAGGCAGGAATTATTTGCGATCGTGCCCCGACTATATGGAAAAAATGTGTCTGCAATCGGGACAAACGTATCGTAAGCAGTATCCTCAACGTGCCCCGACTATATGGAAAAAATGTGTCTGCAATCGGGACAAACGTATCGTAAGCAGTATCCTCAAAAGTGGCCAATCCGTACAGTTGATAGAACGATTTGGAGCAGATACTCCTCGTTCATTTATCGGCGTATATGCGGGCACTAACTTACTGAACAGGAATGTTTTAGGTTTCCTAGATCTTGAGGCCTGCAAAGCCGAAGAAATTGTTGATGCCGCTGATGATGTACTCGCAGATTCGGTTACCACTTCTCCCAAAATAATTCGTACAATATACACCAACAAGGTGCCTAATATATTTCTTAATGCTAAAAAAGATCCAATTCATGTTGCTGAAGCAAAAATCGTTTCATCACGACCAGACTTTTATGAACGGGTGAGGCGGGCGCTATCCAATCGGTTTGTAGATTATGAGGTCTCTGCTGAAGTTGAAGACCAAATATATTGTAGCTTTTATAGTGCGTTAGACAAAATTATTTTTGAGAAATTTTTAGTATCGAGCTGGACGCATCGTTCAAAATTGGTGAACAAACTTAATGATAAAAGATTACGTCAACTTGGTCAGCGGCTAATTTATTTGAATTTACCAGAAATTGTTTCCGACAGATACAAGTCTGCTGCAAAAACTGTGATACGGGAACGCTGGCTAACAAATGATATCGATGTGCCTTGGATGACAATGGCTAAGGTGGAAAACCGATGTGCCTTGGATGACAATGGCTAAGGTGGAAAAACAATTGTTAGAGATTGAAGCAGCGGGTGCCATTAATGCTCAATTCTGTAGTCAGTTGCAACGTTATTATAAAAACAAAAAAGTCTTATAGTTTGTTTGATTTTTTCTTAGTGATTGAGGCTTTGAACTTACTGTCAAGTCTACCCAAGTAAAAAAGTTCGATAGATAAAGATTGGCTGCTTTCATTCGAAGTTGTGCTAATCTTGCTGTCCCCTAGTGAATTGCGTTATTTGGTTGTCGGAAAAACATTAAAAATTATTTTTTAACAGGCATTT
>Ga0206125_10001694_pt1 | contig 25065 bp, 47 predicted proteins | sample Helgoland_Spring_4_FD_148598 | JGI IMG/M metagenome (GOLD analysis project Ga0206125, IMG submission 148598) | Pelagic subsurface seawater microbial communities from Kabeltonne, Helgoland, North Sea - Helgoland_Spring_Bloom_20160331_1 | ecosystem: Environmental > Aquatic > Marine > Epipelagic ... | reverse complement strand
CACGACCAGCAGTGTCACGCTTGTATAGCGTATTAAGGGATACAATATTTTTCATTAGTTTAGAATACCACTACACAGGTCGCTTGTGGTGCAGCTGCACCAGTCATTGCACCAGCGATAAAAAAGAGTAGGTCTTCCATTATATATTATCCTTATGTAAAGAAGTCTTCAAGAGTTGGTTGATGAACACCTAGCAGTTCTTGTACTGCACGTGTCTTAGGATCGAGGGCATTATCACAGAAGATGTTGCCACCTCCCAAACGTTGTTTACATAATAGCACATTATCATGCATGATGTCAATGCCAAATAAATCATTGCAGGCATCAGCTTCTGGCATACCATGAACAATAACCTTGTACCACTTAACAGGAACAAGAAGCTGACCATCACCACAAGCCGGATCGAGAACAGTCTTACCTGGTGCAAACACATCAGGATCGTTCTCGAGCATGCTCTTCATCATCTCAATGGTAAGTTCAGTCGGAGTATAGACTTCACCAGTCGCTTTGACGCGATCAGACTTGCGATCTACACCCGACATATAACCATGTTGATTAGTGAGTTCAGCTATTTTGTTCCACATAAGCAACCTCCTCATCAGTCAAACCAAAGTGTGCGTGCAGTTCTTCTTCAGTCCAATTAGTCGCGCGACGCAGATCAGGAATCATATTGCGCTTAACTAAAGGGCAAAATCCGCTGGTCTTATTCCAACGCTTAGCAACAAAGTTAAACAGCTTGCTATTAGCAAAGGACATAATCTGATCAGCTTCGGCATGTGTATCAATATCAATTGACATATTTAGCATACCGATTGCTTCTTCTGTCACAAACATCTTATGGTAAGACGAAGAGAATGGAAATACAAACTTAAGTTCACCGGCACCTTGTACAGATTTAGATGTAAACGAAACTTTGCTACCGCTAAACTGAATGATATTACCGCTATCTTCTTTTGTATCATTGCGATTAACATGAGTATTACCCATTACAAGCTTGAGCTTGGGCTCATATGAAACAAGCTTATTCATGATATCAATAGCAGTTTGCGGTACTTCAACAATATCGTTATTGATAATAGGGTTGATTACGTCTTCGCTATTATGCTTGAGAATGAAATGACATGTATCAACACCTACGTCTTTGAATGGGTTTTCGACATGATCACGAGCAGCAATGAAACCATAGTCGGCAGACTTGATTAGCTCGCGTGTCTTTTTACCATTAACGGCTTTAGCACTAACCATGCTATTTGGTGTGATCAATGCAATGTATTCAGCATTAAGCATCAACGTTTGTTTAACAAACTTAGCCCAAAGCTTTTCATTTTTTGCCGTACCTTGCTCGTCATAAGGCGGGTTACCGAGAATAACATCAAACTTTGTATTAGCCATACTTGTTACGTAGTTAACTCCTAAGCGATCGCAGATATTCTTTTTTGTAATGCTTTGTGCATACAACGTAATAAAAGATGGGTCAACGTTGCGATCTTCAATCAATGTGAGCACAAACTCAAGATTAAAGAGAACTAGGATAGACTTATCTTGAATATCTACTTGTTCAATTAGCTCATTACATAGAGGGTAAGAACCGTCTTTATTAATAGGCATTGGTACAGTATTAGCAAACTGACCTGCTGCAGTTGCTTCATTAAGACGAAGTCTGCGAACAATTTGTGTTTCTGTTAACATATTTATCTCCTCACCATTTAGGGCTGGTGCCATCACCCGCGTTAACGTATGTATATAATATAGCGCTTCTAAGTAGGTTTGTAAACCCCCTATTGCGAATATTTTAAATCATCTCTGAACTGCGTCCAGAACATCGCATTATTATCAACCATGCGACGTAGGTCTTCAAAGCCAATCGTACGCACCTTACCTTGATACATGTCTTCAGCAATAACCTCGTGCAAGCCAGAAGCGGTTGTAACAATGGTCATAGTCTCAGCACCATACTTCAGAAGTGAGTGAGCAACAAAGTTAGAGATGTGATCGCGGTTAGCAGTAAGCATTGAGTCAGTGTTCGAACGTGCCTTAACCTGGACAGTGTGAGTTTCACCGTTAGGTCCATAACCAACACCATCAACACCCATATCACCTTCAGTAACTGGTGTGTAGTCTTTGAGTTGGATATGTGGAGATGAACCCATCTGATTAATCAGGGACTCGACCATTGCCTCAAAGCCTAGACCAAAGTAAGTATCAGGGTCCCACGCGTTAACGTCAGTCATAGCTTGCTTACGCAAACGACTCATGAAGGTGCGAAGCTTACTGACACCAGATGTAAGTTCATCGATATCATAACAAATATTCTTGAATGGGTGTTTCATTAGAACAGTTCCTCGAGTGCAGTAGTTTTACTATTTCTTGCTATAGCAGTTGCTCGGCTAAACATTTCATCTTGCTCAATGTTGTGGAATACAGCATCAAGTGCATCAAGAGCTTTGTTCTTACGATCAGGACCAGTCAGAGCATCAATGTCCATTTCATCATCAGCAATGCCGTAACCAATAGAGTCGGTCACAACGATGTTTTCGACGTTAACATCAAAGCCACCTTCACGAATAGCAATCAAGGTACGACCAACGTTGTCAATAGACTCTTCATCGTTGTTGATACCTACAACAGATACCCAAGCTTGACGCTTAAGCGAAGGGTTAGCTTTGTAGACACGAACAGCACGACCAATGGTCTGCAGCAGCTTGCTGTGCTTCATGTTACGAAGAATAGCAACACCGGTAATACCGTCAATGTCAATACCTTCAGACAGAATATCGTAGTGGAACACGATTGCATTGTCGCATTCACGCAGTTCTTTGAGGAAGTCACCACGTGCCATTTTGACACCATCAACTTGAGCACCGAACTTTGAGTTAGATACGATCGTGAAGATTTTGAAACCAGGCATTGCAGCCTTGATCTTATCAACGTTCTCGGTTACAGTCTTAACGTCGTCAGTGCCTTTCATTGCAAACAGAATCTTGGTCACAGGCATATCGACAGTTAGCGCAGCTTGCTTCTTAGAGATGTTGATAACTTCATCAATAACAGTGTAAGACTGAGACTTGGCTTGAGCAGTCATGACGTGCAGACGTGGTGCAACAATGTAGTTCTTTTCAATAAGGGTCTTGGGTGACACTTGGAACAGAACAGAACCGAACACATCTTCATTGTTCAAACCACGACCACGCGCACTAGTGGTGTGACGCTCAGTAGCAGTAAAGAACAACTTCTTAGGTGCATCGATATCACGCACAGTATCAAAGTAATCTTCAGATACACAGTATTGCGACTCATCTGCAATCAAAGTATCAAACTGCATATTAACAAGCTTATGTGCAGAAGCGTACGTCGAGAAGATAACAAGGTCTTTGCCCATCTTCTTTGCACGTGCCAGTTCTTGATCAATTACTTGGGAGGAAGTTGTAGAGGTCTCGGACCAACGCACTTTTTCGTAATCAGGTTCGTTACGACCTGAGTGAAATGCAACAGCAAGATAGTTTTGACCGATAAAGTTTCGGTACTCTTTGATCAGCTGATTGACAAGCGCAATGCGAGGCGCGAGTACAAGGTGTACATCACGTGCATCAAGATTAATACGGTCACGGAGAGCATAGGATTCAACCAGGGTCTTACCGCCACCGGTTGGGATTACAATACGACCGGACTGAACCGAGTCGTCATTGAACATATTTGTAATTGCATCGAGTGCTTCACTCTGATGCTGACGTAAGTCAAACATTAGTCACCTCATATTTTTCATCGACGTTGGGGAAGGCCGTCGTCATCGCCTTATGTATATAATATAGTCACTTCTGGAAAAAAGTAAACCCCTAAAAAGAACTTTTTTCATTCTTTTTAGGGGCTGTGACATTTACATCACGTTAAATGGTGCCCCCGGAGAGATTCGAACTCCCGTCTCTGGATTACAAAACCAGTGCTAAACCACCTCAGCTACAAGGGCAAATTGGCTGGAGAGGCCGGGTTCGAACCGGCGACCGTCGGTTTTGGAGACCGATGCTACTACCAACTGAGCTACTCTCCAACATTTAATATACTATTATATATACAGCATATTTGTGTGAATGTACAATGCTAAGATCGCGTATCAGGCAAGCTGTACGATCTTACGACCTTTGCGGTCAGTCTCAACGTTAGCAAAGAACCGAAGCTTATTATCAAACTGTGGGCTTTGGATCATATCACTAAGTTGTTGCAACATTACTTTCTTACGTACACGTGCACGCAACCGAACAGATGCGTTGGCTTGTACATAACCATAAATGATATCAGCATCATCGATGATATCCATAAATTCATAAACAGTAAAGTGTTTCATTATTAACCTAGTTCCTTTTTCATCATAATAATTTCTTGCTCAACCGAGTACAGTTCTGAACTTAGTCGCGACTTTCGTCTATACAAGTATTCAAGCCTGAGTCTTTTTTCTCGTGCTTGTGGGGATTCAAAGTGGCGCTTCATTGTGTCGCGCCACTCTTCATAACGTTTATACCAAACAATCATATTAAAAATATACTTCCAAGTAGCCAGAAATAGCTGTGGGTCTGGTATCAGACGAATAGCTCCAATCAATAGAATGGTCTGATGCAGCGCCGTTGTACAGCGCATATCCAGAAATTGAGGTCCAATTACTAATCCCAGCGTCGTAGTTCTTGTATTGGGTAGTGAGGTTTGAACCTGCGGTAAAATCTACATCGCTGTTGATCCCGTTACCTGCTGCAGCAAATACCACAGTTGCATCTCCTGTAGAACTACTCGCTGTCACCGATTGAGGTGATGATGGGAAGTTATCGGCACTGTTTTCAGTGTTGTACGTCGAAGGGGTGACAGAGGACACTGAACCACGGGATGAACGGAATATCAACACATTAATAGAGCTATTATTACCACCAGTTAATCCCGCCGTGAGTGTGGTCTCCGTACCGTCAGCAATTTTGTAGGACAGTCTTTGCCAAACAGCGTTCGCCTGAGACGCCCCAACACTCGTGAACCCTGTCGGTGGTGACCCCGGTACGGGTGGGCTGTTGTTATTCGTATTGTCTGCGTGCTCCATACAAAGCAACAGGTCACCAGAGCTTACGTCACTGCTAATGTTTACCGAGGCAGAGTCCCCATCAACGAGGTTTGTGTACTCTTGTATGAAAGAAAGTTCAATCTTGCCACCAAGAGAACTAGGCATATGCAAAAGCAATGGATGCATTAGACTAATGTTCCTGTGCCAGATACAACAGCCATGGTGCTAGTGATAACGAAGATAGTTGTCAAGGTATTATCTTCAAGCGTCATAGTGTCATTATCGGTGTCATTATTATCTGCAGACAAACGCAGAGATGTAATGCTCGAACCAGTGTTCAAAGTGACACTCGAACCAGACTCATTGTAGATTGTCATGATCGTACCAGCAAGAGGTGCACCAATAGTAATGGCGGTAATCGTTGCGGTCGGGTCAAGGTAATAGCTACCCTGGTCTACAATTGTAGGGTTTGAGTCAGCAGATGTGTAAACAGTTGACGTCGGCAGACGCAAGTTGCTAGCAATACGATCAGCTCTTGACATTGTTTATTCCTTATTTGAGTGTTAATGTATTAGGGTCAATACCATAACAGAATGCATCACGTCGTGTGTTCAATTCAAACGCTTGATTGATTGTACCAATGGTATCACTACGACTATATGATAGGTAATCCCACTGTTGACAAGTGGCTTCAATACCGGCGTCTTTATAACCACCACACCCAACGAGTGCAATGGCTACAAATGTAAGTGCAATAGCTTTAATCACGGAACCAGCCTTTCTGGCCAGAACGACGACGGATTTCAGCTTCGCTCATTTTATCAATATCACGCGTTGCGCGTTCAACTTTACCTTCGCGCTTATCAATTTCTTTTTGCTCTTTCTTCTGAATGTCGCGACGACCAGCATTACGCTGACCCTGAGCAAACATCATTGAGAACACAACGACAAACGCCAAACCAGCAACTGTGATAAAGCCGCCAATCATATCAGTAATCTTTTTCATTTACGCCACCTTTCGGTTCAGGTATGCCATGAAGAACTTCATGAACTTCATTACCATAAAGAAGCCAAACGCTGCTACCATGACCCATACGAGCCCCGTGAGCCACACTGCCATTGTTTCAGAGATAACACCAGTAGTAACGAGAGAAGTGTTAATCCAGTTGGTTACAACACCCAAACCACCAAAGATCATTGAACGGAAACCAGATAGCTTACCAGTCAAAGCAGCATCACCATCAACCAGGCGCTCAACAATCTCGTCGCCTTTGGTCAGAACTTCTTCTTTAGTAACAGGTACAGGGTTTGCTTTAATAGGTGTATCAATTGGTGCACCATCTTCAGCGTCAAACAAGAACTCAACCTGGTCTTGCCACTCAATGGTATAACCACCATCGCGAACTGCTTCCCATACACCGTGTCGCATACCGTGCCACATCTCATCAACTAGTGCTTGAGTATGTGTGTATGCACGATTAAATGCTTCATAGTGCTTAGATGTTTCTTTACGAGCGTTTGCTTCCCAACGACCCATAGCAACCATCACATGATAAAGCTCTAAAGGACCTTCAGGGTCTTTAGCACCAAGAAAGTCGATTGGCCAATCAACATCAATACCCGTATCTTGAGATACCGTATTCATGTATTGATTAGAAGACCCGGTTTGATACTTGTTAAAAATATCACGAATGGTTACAGACCAGGACATATCATCGCCATTTTCAAAGTACGCACGACGTACAATGTAATGACCAAAGTAAGCTGCTCCACCGTACACCGTAGAGAATGCAGGTGTAGGGAGCGGCTTACCGTTCGAGCCTGGGAGCGCATTGGTATCAATTGCACCAAAGCGCATTTCGTGACCCGCGCGACTCGCACCGATTGCACCGATGTTATAGAAACGTACGGATGCAGGTGCGACAGAAGAAGATTCATAAACGCTAAACGGTCGGTCATTCAGCGATGTAAATTGTACAGCCATTGTATCTGTCCTATGATGTAAAGTGTTCTACATCTATTTATGCTAGCGACGCAAACGACGCCAAACTGTGCGAATGACAAGTACGCCAACCGTGATAGCCATCACAGGTACAATGATATCCAACCAGTTGTGGATATGACAATACACGTAAATGTTCTCGCCGTTAACTGAGTCATGTTCAAACAAACACATAATAATTTTACCTTATACAGATAGCGCAAAGAAGACAACCTACGGCGATTACACCCAAGGTTGTCACCATGATAACAGGAAACCAATCTTTTTTAGGCTTTTGTTCGTAAAAGCTTTCCGGTATGTGAACCATGAAGACCAACATATTTTGTTAATGGTCTTTATATTTATCACATACCGGTGCTTACGTAAACATACAATATCGTATGGCTGTTAGAAGCTGTAAGTAGCGCCTAGCTGCAGCTCACCACAACCAAGACTGATCACAGGCGAAACAGAACCCATGCAACCAAACGTGCCAAATACAGAGAAGTCTTCGGTTACATCATATTCATAACCAACACCAGCACGTACAGATACAGAAAGAGATGTATCAATACCAAAGCCAATGGCACCTTCGGCAGAACCATAGATGAATTCGCCACCAAGAATACCTGGATGTGCTTCAGCTTCAGCACCGACTACACCATATGTAATGCCAGAGTCAGGAATAGAGATATGTGCTACACCACCATATACATCCATGCTAACAGCAGCTTCACGATTGAATGCAGTCTTGGTGCCTAGATCATAACCAGCGCCAACACCAACTTCAAAGTTAAGTGGCTGGTTCAGGTTACCGAGCATGGTTTCACCATAGGCATAACCTTCAAGTTCACCAAAGGCAACACCCGCTTGACCAGCAGCCGTCAGACCACCTTTGCCACCAACTGATAGTGTGATTTCGGGTGAGCTAAAGCTTTGAGCAGAAGCGGTGGATGATAGTGCGAATGCTGCAACGATTGCAACAGTTGTCATAATAGTTTTCATTATTTGGTGTCTCCTAGTGAAGTGGTACTTACGCGGGAAGGCTTGAAAGAACGCCAATCATCTTTGGTGAAAGACCAAGCACGAATGACGTCTTTTTCAACTGCAGTCTCAACCGTCTGTGGTTCGCGAGAGGCATTCTCGACTAACGTACCTTCGGGCATGAGTTCAGGGTTGAGGGTGAAAGACTGAACGGCTTCAGTGCCATCAGCTTTAGTAAACTTAACAGTCATGACGTCTTTGGTAAGAGCATCAAACAGAATGTGAATATTAGTCGGTGTCATATTATAGTTCTCCTAGCATTTTCATGTGTTCTAAGATTTTATCAATAGCTTCTTTATCGCTTTTGAACGGTACATCTCTTCCCGCCTTCAAACAATATTTAGAAACTTTATCGTACATTTCTTCAGAAATAAACTGCTTTTTTCGCATATCTATCTTACCTTCGCGTATAAATAGATGTGTAAGTCGCGGTACTACCAATACCCACTTACTCTAGTCAACACGGAGCAAGACCAGCTATGTATTATATATACGCTTATATTAGAGCAAAAGACAGCACGACCTGTTCGGGCAGAGCAGGCGAGCCATACTATATTGGTAAGGGCCAAAAGAATCGCGCTTATGAATGTCATAAACATTTGTCTGTCCCTCGTGATAAAGCCAGAATCATTATTCTTGAAACTGGACTGAGTGAGTTAGGTGCATTAGCCCTCGAGCGTCGTCTTATTCGTTGGTGGGGTCGTAAAGATATTGGTACTGGTATCTTATTGAACCGTACTGATGGTGGTGAAGGTGTTTCAGGTTTTAAACATAATGATGAAACAAAAGACCTTCTTGCTAAGAAAGCTAGTGGTATAAAACAATCACAAGAAACCATTGACAAGCGTCGTAAAAGCAATACAGGCTTTAAACACACAGACGAAACAAAGCTCAAACTGTCTAAAGTCCAAGAAGGTTGGAATCCATCATACAAAACTAGACGTAAGATGGCTCAAGCCAATACAGGTAAAAACAGTCCAACAGCGCGGGCTTGTGTGTGCAATGGTATCACATATGATACTATGCACGATGCATCAAAAGCATTGGGTGTTCATCCTACAGCAATCAAACGTCGTATTGTGAGCAATAAACCACGCTTCAATGATTATTATTTTCTACAAGCCTAATACTTTTTCTACTGCACGTTTATCAACAGGCAAACCACCGCCATCACGCATGTGGTCAACCACTTGTTCGAAGTAAAATGCTTCATCAGCATAGCCTTCTTCATTAAGAAGCTCGGCTGCATATTTGAAGAATAACATGGTGCCCATGCCGCTGTTGTCGTTGGACGCAGCGCGATAGGTCTTACCCGATCTTTGATTACTCATCTTCAGTATTCCCATATTTAGCAAACAGTGAAATGGTGATAATCGCGTTAACGATAATACCTGGATAACCTAATAGCCAACCCATCATAGGGGTGACAATAAAGATGCTCAGTAGAGCAATGATAATTAGTTGAGTACGGATTGACATTTCTTATCCATTTCTACGGTGGCAGAATCAAGGTGCAAGTAATAGCTGTCCCAAAATTTCTTAAAGCTCCAATTTTCATATTGCAGCTCGGCATATGCGTCCTTGGTGCTTCGCTTGAGTCGGATAAACAACTCAAGCGCATCCAACTTTGCTAACTCTTTCGTTTGATAGTACCCTATAGTCTCCGTCTCAGCGGTTTCATAATCCCAGAAACTAAGAATGTAAATTTTCATGATCAGTCTCTTTCGTTCGTATGTATATAATATAGTGTAGAAAAGAGAGTTTGTAAATAGCCCCGAACACATTTATTCAGAGCTGTGATATTTTTGTCACTTATGCCGATACGTCACCAGCATCGAAGGTGGTACCGTTGTTGTACTTGTTGCAGTACCAGTACCAAACCAGACTATCATCATCCATGGCTTGAAGCTCGTTGATCAGGTCGTCAATGCCGTCGATCAGGTTACGACCCCGAGCGGTAAGAAAGTCTTCATGATCTTCCCCATAGGTACGCTTGAGGTAGAACACACCAGTGAACTTGATGCGGTGAACGGTGTCGATCTTCCGGTTGAGCTTGCGCATGATCTTGTGCTGCTCAGGGGTAATCTCGAGGTTGGCTACAGCTTGTTCGAACATGATGTTCTCTTTCGTTCGTCGTTGTTATAATTATAATATAGACACTTTCAGAAAAAAAGAAACCCCTAAAAAGACTTTTGTTGAATCTTTTTAGGGGTTGTGTTATTTTTGTCACATAGCCAGATTGAACCAACCAAGCTTTGTGCCGTTATGGGCAATGATAAAGAAACATGCAACCATGTGTGTGATTACCCAAATGTATTGGCCTAGACGTTTGATGAATGCCTTATCTCCTATTAGTGTCGAACAATTTCGACGTTCTTTGGTAGTGCCATCTTTGCATCACCGGATTTGTGGTAATGCAAGAAGAACTTGCGATCATGAAACTCTTTGAACATACCGTCCCATACATTACGCCAATTGCCGGTAAGTCGGTTGGTATTCACATCGCCACGATCAGAGTTCAATACAAAGTCAGTTGACGACTTGCATGTAAACTCAAAGATAGAATCAAAGCCATACAGGTGAATGTTCTTGGCTTCCATACGATTGGCTGAGTAATGAGTTGCCACGTGCCCACAGTTCATGTTTGTATAACCCATACCTTTGTCCTTGCCACCCAGCAAAGCGTATTCAGGTAGCTCGGTATAGAACTCACGAATCTTATGTGATTGCTTCATATGGAACGATGGATTCTTTTCCATCCACATCTTAGGTCGGAAGCCACAGACCCAGGTGTAAGGAATATCAACCGATCCCTCAGTCAATGCAGCCATCATCTTAAAGTCGACAATGACAGACGCCCATACATTATTGACAGCCATTGGTGGTAGGTTACAAACAACCTTCAAACCTTTTGCTGGTTCATATGTATGAGCAGAATCTCCATTACCAATTACGTGTACAGTCTCAGCCATTATCCTCTCCAGTACCCCTCAATCCAGCTCTGGGGCTCGTATGTACCCATCGGGGTTTCAATAGTCTCGTTCATTGCTTGAATAATTGAAGGCCGTCCATGGAAGCATACGATTGATGTATTACGCTTTAGACCTTCATTATATACGTCGTACTTATACGACTTCAATTTGTTAGGATACACGTTCTGCAATAGATCGCGGTTCATTGGATTGATTGCAGCTTCAAGGTATTCACCATCACCTCGAAACTGGTTCATCGGTTTATTGGCAAGAAAGTCAGTCCAGATAGAATGACCAAGGTAATAGTCCCATGCCATTATAGCCGACTGTAGTTTACCTTTGAGATATGGCTGATGTGCATTGACTGCACCAACATCTTCAATACCCATAAACCGACCGCTGTAGCTCATGAGCCAGTCTAGGTTACCAGTAATAACTGTATCAAGGTCTAGGTAAACAATACGATCAGTACCAAGCTTATGCGATGTATCAAACATCTGTAGCTTGTTCCACCAACCGTCATAACCAGGTTTCAGGATGCGTGTATCGATACCGTCCCATTCACGATCAGAGAATACAACAAAGTTATGCTCAAACGTTGTATTCCGTTCAACCATGCTCTTCAGGTTATATACGTATTCTTCTGGGAACTTGTCACCCCAGCATACACATGCAACAGTAATCATATCAGCTTATACGCCTCGCCATGTTTCTTGTAGCCGTGCTTGGCTTGAATACCATTATCGTTTTGAATTGTTGAGAACGTATCACGTGCCTCAGCGATCCAGGGGTAGTATTCTTGAATCCAAGGGAATGTATCCATGTTCAGGTATACATCTGTTGGACCAGCTTTCACGGTTGCTTGATGTGTAATCGTACGTGCACCGTCGGGTGAAACAACATAAGCATGAGCACCAGGCAGGTAACGCTTAGAGAACATACGTTGCAGACCCATTTGAGGTGCATTGTTGTATGTACCATATGAAGGCATGCCAAGAGTGACCAAACCGTTATGAGCAGGAATGAATGGGAAAGGTGCAGTAACAACCGCATCATGTTCAAAGATCAAAACGTCTTGCTTCTGATTGATTGCTTCTTGCCACAGTAAGAAGTGAGACATGAATGCAGCAACACAGTTATCGTAGCGTGAATACTTCTCATCAAATGCTTTGAGGTTAATATCGTGTTTACGCGCTAGTGACAAACCTTCCTCGGGTGTTACCGCTTCAAACATAGAAACAGTAATGCCATGATTAGAGGCAGTCTCAATACAGCGCTCAGCCATCTTAACTGACTCAGGCACTTTCATTAATGTAATTACGTAAGCTTGCATTATTAGTTACTCGTCGTGCTAGTGGTTTGTTGTACTCGTGTAATGTACGGATAGATTGATTTCAGGTTCTTCCCGAACCATTGCTTACACAGCAATGCATCGTTTGGCATGTAACCATACTGGTCAACTAATCGCAGTGCTTTTTGTGCAGCAGCTGGTGTAATTATATATGCAGAGTTACCAGCCAAACCGTCGGGACATTTCTCATCAGGTGTGTTCACACCATCGACTGGATGAATGCCAAAGTTATGTGAGACAATGTTTTCATGATACTGGTTACCGCGTCGTGTTGCGCCACGTGGATCATTGAGCATCAGAACATCACCATTCTCTAGTTTGCTCAATAAGATATTCATCTTGAAGTCACGAACAAATACAGCATCATGCTCGAGTATCATAATAGCTTCATTGCGAGCAACTGTTTTCTGCCAAAGAAGCATGTGTGATTTAAAGCAAGCGATACGTGTATCGAGTTTACCGTTGTATCCAGTGAACTCCATACCAGATTCATGCTTACGTGTTACGCCTTGATCAGGATAGTGCCACTTATCAAAGTCACCTGGGCCAAGCATATCAGGTGTAGTTGCCTTATGCGGTCTAAGAACAATAGTCTTATCCACACCTTGTTCAGTGGCAGCATCAAACAAACGGTCAGCACACTTCATTGAGTATTCTTTGTGCGGACCTTTCAAAATCGTAATCACGTAACCATTCATTTTATATCCTCAAATTCATAGCCAAAAGTTTTGATATCATCATTAAAAATTTTATACACTGCATCTTTAGTTTCGGCATTATAGTAGTTTGAATAGTGTGTTCGCTCTGATTTATTAAGATGTGGTAAGTCAATATCACAATCTAATCTGTCTCGAATACTATCCCAATCTTGTTGATACGTTTCTACTTTACCAATAAAGTCAATCGGTTTATTAGACCAGTAAAACCATTTAATCTGCTGGTCATAGTCGATACTGTATGGTGAAGCTTTGTGCAAAATAAAGTCAGAGAAACCAAAGTCAATTTGCTTAAGGTTTTTTATACGGTAGTTATAGATGCTGAACACTCGATCCCATGGGTTACGAGCAAAGCCAAACTTAAAATACTCATTCCAACATGCTGAACCAAAGTCACGAATAAACTCACTAGGAAAACGGTGATCAGCACTACCTGCTACATTCTCACGATTAAATAGAATGAACTCGACCGATTTGCCTCCACACTTGTTAGGATGAAGAAAAATAACCTTACGATTATGATCAATATTCTTAGCTGACATCTACTTTGATTTCAAACTGGTTCATATAAAAGTTATTAAGCTTAAGCTCAGGGTGCTCAGCCATAAACTTATCTACGCCAGCAACCACACCTGGTTTATTGCCATAGTCATCACCGAAAATAAGACCTCCGCCAAACTTAACTAGATGATTATACGCATTAACCATGTCTTTGTATACGCCCAATTCGTCATGGGCGGCATCTACATAGAACCAGTCAACGTTGCGATCAAAGGTTTCAAAGAACGCATCAGTATCCATTCTATGAATCTTGACATGTTCGCTATCTACAAAACGATTCACAACATCTTTATGAATTCTATCATAGTATTTCATAAAGTCTGCTGGTGTAGTACCGCCGGTGATATCAGCATAGCGCTCATAATACGCATCACGGTTTTCCAGGTTGTCATATGGTTCAACAGACCATGCATCAACCAAATGAAGTTCAGAAGCACGCTTGGCAAACAGCTTTGAGCTATCACCTTTCCATACACCTAGTTCAACTCCTACCGAGCTTTTTGGTATACGTTTAACCGTTTCATGTACCGGCTTATTGATACCTTTCATCATTGTACTTAACTCCTAAAATCCATGACTTGTGTTTAAATTAGAATGTTTGAATGTAAAGAATTCTGGCATAATATAATCAATCTTAACATTGAATGTATTAATAAAGAAATCTGATTGTTCCCACCCGTACTTATGCAAGGCATTTAACATACGCTTTGCGCCTTTGGGTGTGACAGCATATGCGCCAGTACCTGGAATCATCAGACTGTCTTTGAAGTCGTTGTCAAACCGGTAGTTTAATGGTGACTGGTCATATACATTAATACCTAAAGACGGCGCGGGTTTGTTACGAACATGGTTAAACACTGATTGTTTGAAAGCAGATTCCATGTTCATGATCAGAACTTCATCCCAGTGTGGGTTGTTCCACTCACGCACGCAATACGAATCATGCTCGATGAATGCAACTGGTTCATTCAGTTCAACACACTTCTTCCATGTTTCAATGTGATTGAAGAAGCATGACATTTTAGTGAAGTAAGTCTTAGTGTTCTCACGCTTAAAGTTGGTGACACGACCATTGACAACCTCAGGATACTTTTCGTATTGATGCAGGGTTGCTGGCGTTACACCAGGTGTCATCGCCACGTCAAAGCCATTACGAGAAGCAGACTCAGCAGCAGACTTAGCTTGCTTCTCAGAACCTTCGTGTCCTTCAATGTAAATCAAGAATGCTTTCATCAGATTTGCTTCATCAGGCTGGCTACATCTTCACCTTTGTTAGGCAAATGATCTTTAAGGAAGAAGTGAACAAAGTCACACTCATTAATCTTGGTGTTAGCGCCGAACAAACCGTTAAACCGCCAGTCAAGATTCTGGAAAGGAATCTGATGCTTGTATACCCAGTTGTTCAAAAGAGTTTGATCAGTTGACCACTTCCATGCACCCTTACCATCTACAAAGTCCTGGAACTCATGACGGCTAATAAACTCTTTAGCTGATTGACCTTTGAGGAAAGGCTTAAGCACTTTGCTGTTCATGACCATTACACCCATGTTAGCAAAGCGGTAACCGTTCTTATCCATCATGCTTTCAGCAAACAAAGTCTGATACTGCATGCGCGAGTAGTTCTTGATCTTGTTTGCATACTGAGCTGTGATAGGCATGTCGCCTTCAATAGACGCAGCAAGACCAGTCTCAGGCGAAAGTGTTTCAAACACATCACGTGCATTTTCACGCACATATACGTCAGAGTCAATGATTGCAATCTGATCAAACTTACCCATATGATCAAACGCATTTTCTTTCTCATAGATAGGCAAGTAACCCAAACGAGAAGCCCCTTCACTCCGGTTAGAAGTGAAAGGGTTTGGCTTGATCATCAGAATAGGATCACGCTGAACGATATGCTCAGCGCCAATCCGTTTTGCATAGTCAGCAACAGACTGAATGCAATGTTCGTAGAGTTTAGACTTAGGTCCTACGGCTACCTGCCAAATCATTTTAGTCATTAGCTTTTACCAAATACTGCATTATACTGATTATTTACACGTACAAATGTTGTACACTTAGATAGGTCTTTCAGCTTAGTGGCACCCACGTAAGTACAAGTAGAACGGAGACCACCAAGGATATCATCCATTGTATTAACAACGGTACCCCGATAAGGTACAGTAACCATCTTTCCTTCTGCTGCACGGTACTTCTGCAAGCCCCCATTATGTTTATCATTAGCTACCTGACTAGACATACCATAGAACATACGCCATTCTTTTTGCTTAATAGCTGGGTGCCAGGATTCATTTTCTTTACGGAAGAACCATTCACCGGTAGGTTCGTGTGTAATAATACGTTCACCGCCACCTTCATCGTGACCGGCAAGCATACCACCCAACATAACAAAGTCTGCACCAGCAGCAAAAGCTTTAGCTACATCCCCGGGTGAAGCGCAACCACCGTCAGCAATAACGTGACCACCAAGGCCGTGAGCAGCATCAGCACATTCGATAACGGCCGAGAGCTGTGGATATCCAACGCCGGTTTTAACACGAGTAGTACAGACGCTACCAGGACCAATACCAACTTTAACAATGTCGGCACCATTTAGAATCAACTCCTGAGTTTGTTCAGCGGTAACAACATTACCAGCCGAGATAATTGCATGGGGGTAAGCACGTCGCACATTGCGCACGTGATCAGAGAATACCTTAGTGTAACCATTAGCTACGTCAAGGTTGATAAGAAGACGGTCATTAATAGTTTTAAATGTAGATGTGATATCATCGTTAAACCCAATTGGAATACCAAAGTTCAAAGGGTAACGTTCATTCTTATCATGTTCAGACTTAGTAAGGAAGGTAAGCGCTTTATAAACTTGTTGCAGCTTCTCAGCCATCTTAACGGTACCAACACCATCCATGTTAGCGCCGATGATAGGAAGACAATCTAACTCAATGCTCGAATGCTTAAACCGAAATGTTCGTTCGAGTTTTACTTCTTTACGAGAACGCGCCTCAGACCGTTTAGGTCGAATAAGCACATCCGAATAATCAAGCTTAATATCGTCTTCAATCCGCATCGTTTAATTCCCTTATTTCTTCAATTATAACTAAGCCCATAATACAAGCTTCGACGAGTTTTTGATAATCACGTCTAAAGCGATTACCGCGTGCACCTCGTTTAAGAAACCATTGCATAGCTTCTGATGTGCCTTGCTCATGAATAGGCGGTATGCCTATCATTTGTTTAATCAACTCATCATAGTCTGTACGATGATTCAGATACTCAATCCATTTAATCATATCTATAACCAGATAAGTGGCGCATACTCAACAGTAGCTGGTAGTACTCAGATGTAACGAACCTTTAGTACACGCCACTAGATCATTCCTAATCGTCTTCGAGAGCCTCGAGCAACACCTTAAGAATATCAGTACGTGTCATTTTGTTAGTGATTGTCACTTCATCACCAAAGTTTTCTTTTGCCCAATTGATCAGGTCGATTTTCTTCATGTTCTCAAAGTCAGGAATCTCGACTTCTTCAACATCTTCTTTCATTTTCTCGACCTTAGTCTTAAGACGGGCAACAACTTCATCAGAACCCATCCAAATATCAATGCCAGAGAATACCTTTTCAATTTCATCTTCAGTCAGGAAGTCTTCATAAACAGACATGCCAATCTCTTTGGCCCATGTGTTCTCAAAGTTAACCTGTGATTTCTGCTCTGAACCTTTACCATAAGCAACAGACGAGTAGTCGTGTACCATGAAGGCGGAGTGATCAGAAACCTGGAAGCTATCACCAGCAAGGAAGATCATGGTTGCAGCAGACATGCATGCACCTTCGATCGAAGTGGTAATGGAAGCACGTGACTCTTTAATTACACGAAGCAACTGCAGCGTTGTGTAAAGGTTACCACCAGGCGAGTTAATATGAATGGTGATCAAATCATTAGCACGTGCATTACGGATAAGTTCAAACCAAGAAATGAAGTTCTTTGCATCACCAATCTCACCAACAAGATAAAGATCGTGAGAGTGAATGATTGGCTTGTGTGCATGAACGGTTGGGTCCATGCTCATTGATCCGAAGAAAGGTGCCATTGGGTCCATGTTATTTTCAGGTTTCATTGTATATCCTTTAGAATAATGTGTTAGGAGTTTTGGCATAATGGCTATCGATCAAGTCAAGAAGACGAGGCGACCAGTGGTCACGGTTTTCGATAACGATTTGTGGTTCAGTTTCAAAGTCAACAGCAATCAGTGTAACAATCTGGTTGATTGGCATACCAGTACGTTCTTCCCACATGATTGCGTAAGCAGTTTCCTGAATAAAGTAAGCTTCAATCCATTCGCGCTTCTTCCACTTCTTTGAAGTTTTGAAGTCGATGATGGAAAGCTTACCATCAAACTCAGCAACACAGTCAACACGACCGGCTACTCTGAGATGATCAGAATACAGTGGAACCTCTTGGGCGTATACCTTACCAATACGATTGTCGAGGGTTGGCTTGAGAATATCAAGTGACTCAACAATGTGAGGCATGTAAGGAAGACCCGGTTCCTTCATCATGTAATCAGCATCGTTATTTATGTACTTCTCAATGATAGCGTGTACGTCTTCGCCACGCTGAGTTGCCTTATAAGAAATCTTATTGGCTTCTTCCTCACCGACACGTGCACGCCATTTAGCAATGCTATCTTCGGAGAGTTGCTTAAGTACAGTAGTAATGGAGGGATAGTTACCGCCCGCAGTACGGTAGAGGCGACCATCGTCACCAGTGACAGCTTCGATATCATCGTAGCCGAGTAAGTCTTTGATAGACTCATTAATATGTGTAAACATTATATCTCAGTGTATTTCAGTTGTCATTCGTAAATATATATTAACACAAAAAAGGGGGCTTGTAAACCCCCTTTAGACATGTTTATTTGTTATAGCCAACAGTCTCACGCTTGATATCGTGATGATTAAATTCTGCCCAATACACTTCAAAGGCAACGCAATCTTCAAGACACTCAAACTGATGATACACACCAGGTTTAACTTTAGTCCAATCGCCGGCATGTAGAACCGTTTCATCAACTAGGTCATAATCATTCTGCCAAACGCGAATAATCATACTACCTGACTCAACAAAGAAGCCGTTCCATTTAAACTCGTGTAGGTGCTTGGAGCAAACACCACCAGCTTTCGTTTCAATTCGGTGAAACTCGAGTGAACCGTTTGCTTCAATCAGTTCAGTGTTTCCCCATACTTTACCCGCGATCATGTATCGTCCTCATCATAAATTTCAATGTCACGTGCGTTTACTTTTGTTTCGCGACGTGCATTATCTGTAGGTGTCTTAACTGCGCGTCGTAAGTTATCAATTGAATGCTTCTGTTGATTAGCTCCACGACGCTTATTACGTGGGTCATAACGACCGTACTTTGCCACTTTATTTCCTTCCAATATTCAGGCGTTCTTTAGTCATGATATAATCACGTACCAAACCAGAACGAACAATGTCCGCCCAACCAAACTCGACAACCTCAAAGTTATTCAACTCTTCGATAATTGCCAAGAATTCCAAAATGCCATCACGCTCATTGTCTTTCTTAAAGTCAGACTGGTGATAGTCACCACATAATACTAGTCTAGAATCACGACCAACTCGTGTTATAACAGAGTCCAATTCGTGAAAGTTTAGGTTCTGTGTTTCGTCAACCAATACAATCGAATTGTTGTAAGTGGTACCACGAAGGAATGAAGTAGACTCAAATACAATTGTACCAGTCTTAGATAGGTTGTTCCATGCATCAGCTTTACCAAACAGCTCAGAGCAAATACCCTGATAAGGTTTAGTGTATGCATCCATCTTTTCTTCTTCAGTACCAGGCAAGAAACCCATCTCACGAGTTGGTACAACAGAACGAATAACAACAACACGATCATATGGTGTGTCGCGATCAAGTACGTCTTCAAGCGCCAAAGAAAGAGCAAGGTATGTCTTACCAGTTCCAGGTGAACCAGTTAGAGCAACATGATTGCCATCTTCATAAAGCTTAATTACTTTTTCTTGCGAAGGTGTAAGTGCTTCAAGGTCTTGCAGGTCGTCTAACTTATAGCCGCGACTAGACATTAATAGTGTTCCCCTTACCGGATTTGCTTTTAATGGTCTTCATCATATCGCGAAAGCCATCAGAGTTCTTAGACAATACACCACCAACACCAGCTACAATCTTTGGTGCAGTGATAACTTGTACCCAATCAGGGTTGTCTTCAAGATGAGACTTGAGTGCATCAAACGACATAATCACGTTCTCTGTCTCTTCAGTCTTAGTATTACGAATAGTATATTGAGGCATTATATCCACCAAGTTGGTTGTTGTCGACCACGATTCCACGTAGCAAATTCACGCTTGTATTTAGTGTAGTAATTTTTGTAAGCTGTAACTGTATCAGGATGCTTAACATCTTCAAACATTGCCTGAGGAAAGGTAGTCAGTTTACCTTTAGGAAGGTTCTTAGGTTTATTCTTAAGGAACTTAGCTAGCTTGGTGTATGACAAATGTTCTTTGCCATAACGCATCTTGAACTCATCACACAAAGCAATGAAGTGTTCATAGTGCCAATCGTAATTAGCCGACGTGAGTGTAGACCAGATTGTACAAGGATGCTTGGGATGTGCAGGTGCGTAAACCAGGTCGTCAATATCGGAATCTAACTTCCAATGTTTAACCATACGCTTACCTGACTTTGATAGCTTTTTGGTTTCAGTACCATCAAGAAGACGGTGTACTGTTGAAAGCATCTGCGCAGACTCAAGTGGCATTTTTACGATATGCTTATCACACTGAGCCTGCGCTGCGAGAACTGGATTGGTATCTAATACGAATATGTTCATGCTCTTAATATACGCCGAGTTAAACCTTTTGTAAACCCTTATTTAGCATTTTGTTCCATTCTTTTTGCGCGTCTGCCATGCTTTCTTTCCATGGCCCTTCGTTAAAACATTCAGGGCAACGGTATTGATGGATATCCATCCAGATGTTTTCGCGGTGTTCAGGCTTATGCCCTTTACAACATTCTTTCATTTTATTATCTCCATAAAGAAAAGGGGCCAGAGCTTTACGCCCCGACCCCTTCAACTAATTAAACATAATCTAAAGTGGTTTAAGAGGCAGTAGTAGCTTCTTCCCAACGTTTAATCTTCGAAGCAACAGACGCGCCACCAAAGGCAACGAGAATAAACTCAACGACGTCTGTAGCGCCTTCCAACTGAACCATCGGCGCAATGAACATTGTCCATGCAAGCCAGAGAACCAGCGCCAAATAAGTTTTCCAACCGGTCATAAACGCCGGAAAAAGTTTATCAAACCAAGTACGTGGATCGATCATATTATTAGTCTCCTTAATTGATTGTACTTATATTTAGCTAAAGGATAAAGCATGTTAAATTCGTCATCCCCATAACTGATTAACATGCTACCCTTATTTATACATATGGTAACACCAGTTTTGATACAATAGTTAAAATGCCGCAATTATTTTGTAACGTATGACTTCTTTATGGCTGTCATATTGAAGCAATGTTACTTTTGTTTACGTTTCAGTCGTTTAGTTTTTTCATATTGACTGGTAGTAATAGGTGTATCCATTGACACACCATCACATATGTCCATCTTGCGTGCCTCAGTAATTTCATCTACTGTACGCATACAAGTTAAACATTGATCCCGCTGAGGATCGATTTTACATTCGCCTTTACAAACCTTCATGCTCGATAATTCCTTGCCAGTTATCCACACATTCAATTGCAAGGTTTTCGTCGTATACAAAACCAGCATTGTGTGAATGATTAATTGAATATGTATTCAAACCAGCTAAGGCACCACAGATTGCATTCTTGGGTGAGTCCTCGACCCAAATACAATTAGTATCTTTATACTCTGCCAAGTACGTAGTCTTATCAGGGTATTCAGGATCAGTACATACCAATCGATCAATTACGTTTTCGCCAAAGATTTCATGTAAGTTCTGAAGCCGCAGCTTGTATGCTTCTGGCTCGGTAGACAAAGCCGTAATAACATGCAAGACGTAACCATGGTTTTCATACAGGTATTTAATAGAAGCCACTGCATCACGAAACGGTGTTAGGTGTGCAATGTACATGCTATTATTAAAAATGTTTACATGACGATCGGCTTCTTCTTTAGTGATACCAAAGACTTCAGCCATTGAATAAACATTATCATTCTGGACAGTATGACCTCGTTGAGCCATATACTGATAGAAGCCATACTTCCAGTCAAGTAGTACACCATCACAATCAGTTAGAATAACTTTCTTGTTCAGGTCGGGAATCATATTATATTTCATTTAAGCTCCGTATTGATAGCCATCGTGTGGCTGATAAAGGTTCAGGAGTGAACCAGTAAAGGTGGTAACATCTTCGTTGTCAATTACCCAATCATTGAAACCGTCGCAGCCCTGATTATTAATCAATGCAACACCGTACGTGTAATCAATGGCAGTCTTTGAAATAATCCAGTTTCGTGTGTCTTCTCTGGATGCATCTTCGTCATAATGGGATGTGTGCCAATCATGCACAAAGTTCATCCAATTACTAATGTTAGGTTGAACCATCTCGCCGCACTTAGCGGTTACACCTGCAAGAGTAAAGGTAACATAACCCATCTCTTTAAACAGACGTGCTTCAAACCGATCTTTATTAGATACTTCAGCATTAGCTACTGAAGGAAAGAGGAGACCAACACTCAGCAGCGTGGCGGCGATTAGCTTTTTCATTTAGATAACCAATCCAGCTGATGGTGTAATAAGGGAACCAGTATGCTGCTTATAACCGCTAGCAACATTATCATTGGTCTTAACAACCAGGGTCACATTATGCAAAGTTACTTCTTTGGGGTTTTCTTCACCGGTCATTGCCAAAGATGAAGCAAAGCCTAAACCGCCTTCATGTGGCATAACCATTACAGGTTTATCGAGCTTAACAAGACCGTCACCCTGATATGCTAGCTTACCAATGTATTCACCTGAGTTGGTGATTACAGTTACAATTTCGCCTACGTTCATTTTATTATCCTTAGATTAAGTGTTCAAGTATAATGAGACGTACACTTAGTGCACGTATACATTCATTCCAATAGTCAACAGACTTCTGATCCATGCGCTCTTTGTATGTTTCAGCGTTTAATGCATCTTCGAGTTGTTGGCGTTCTTTTTTGATTTCTTCTTTAGTAGCGGATTTATCAACAATCAGCTGATTATTCGCGTTACGTGTAAACATACTTATGCCTCCTCAGATACAGTTACGATTTCGACTTTAGTCTGCTTGTTCGCAATTGAGTCTGCAGTAAGCTGCATAATAGCAAGTGCGTACTCATCCCATTTGGCAGGAGACTGCATCTTATAATCGCTGAAGTCAAAGCGCGTGATCACAGACTCATTGGTGTTCAGGTTGGTTACGATCATCTTATGAGTAATTTGAGCAATCATGTTAACCTCGTTCGTTCATTAGTATATATAATATAGTGCATGTGGGTATGAATGTAAACCCCATAAATGCACTTTAAATGAGTAAGTGGTATTAATATCACATATAAAAAAAGAGGAAGAATATTTCTATTCTCCCCCTTTCCGGTGGAACTTAATATTAATACCACGTATTTCTTATTTTGTACACTGCCATTTACTCATAGCAGACATTCTCCTCGAACTCTTCAATATGCTTTTTTAGAAACTCTTGCTTTTCTGCGATCTTGCTTGCCGCGTTTGTTCGGCCTTGTTTAATTAGTCGACGCTTATAAAATTCCTGTTCTTGTAAATCACGCTTCAGTCGTTCGAGTTGGGAGAACATCATTTTAATGGTTCCTTATTATATTGAAATATAAAAAAAGGTCAGCAAAGCATCACCCTAAGATGATACCTTATCTGACCTGCAATGTCTAACTGATATAAAGCAACGGATACCTCCATTGAGTTCATGACATGTATGTATTTATAGCACGGCTGTTTTTTGAAATATTATTTCGATGGTACTGGAATACCTAGCTTAGGGAAAGCTTCGGCAACAACCTTTGCTGTCAAACCTTTAATTGGTTTGTGTGGTAAAGCATGCTCAGCGACAATCTTAGCATCTGACGGATGGACAGCTTCAAGCACACCGATGAACACTTGCTCACGCTTCATTGGAGCCACCTGTGAACCCCGTGGAGCGATACAGAGAGTCAGGTCGTTAATACGCCTACGCAAATCTGAAGGGTGGTTGTGGGGCTCACACGGGGTGTATGGAGGCGCTGAGTCAGGTACCAACCAAGTAACCGACGGATCATACGTGATCTTCAAGAAGTCACGAAGAACCTGTGAATTATGTTTATGAAGAAAGGCAACCTTTTCCTCTACCTTCTTCAGCTTGACAACCTGGTCAAGAATCTCGTGTACGAACAGTAGCATTAATCTTCATCCTCTTCATCATTGAATTTCAAATGCGATGCATTGATTCTACACATAATCAAAGCATTATAATAGTCATCTCTCAGTAGTACGTCATATTCGAATTGGAGCTTAGCTTCCCAATATGACATTTCGCCACGTGTCTTACACATATGCAAGATTTCACGCTTATAGTTATCTGTTCCAATTCGTTGGATTTCTTCTTTAAGATTTGCACTGGAACCGTAATACTTACGCCAGTCAGATTCTTTAATCACGGTCTTACGCCGTGTCTTACCTTTAACCTTAACCTTACGCTTTGACCAGAAGATCTTTTTACCGATATACTTCATACCGTTGTCCTGGTTTGTAATACGATATACAAACCCAGCACAGTCTTCTGGAGCCGACTCAGGATCGAAAGGCTCATCTTTATATAACCACGACATAAAAAAATAGTCCCAAACAATTATGCTTAGGACTATTTATATTGTTTAATTGTATGCGTCTGACCAGTCACCTTCGAGACCAGCTACTTCATATTCAGTAACTCGCGCCTCAAAGAAGTTAGTATGATCAGCACCGTTCAGTACCCAATCAAGCCAAGGAAGCGGGTTATCCTTAACTTTGAAGTTTGGCTTCATACCGAGTTGGAGCAAACGACGGTCAGTAATGTAACGAATGTACTGCTTAACTTCATCAGCATTAAGACCTTCAATCTCACCCATCTCGTAAGCAAGATCAATAAACTTGTCTTCAAGCTTAACTGCATGACGCGACAATGCATACAAGTCTTTCTTGAATTCGTCATCAACAATGCGTGGATGCTCTTTACAGAATGCCTTGAACAGTTTAGCAATACCTTCAACGTGCATGGACTCGTCACGAATTGACCATTCAACAACCTTGCCCATACCCTTCATCTTGCCGTACCGTTGGAAGTTCAACAGCATAACAAAGGAAGCAAACAAGG